>Ga0209515_10001440_pt1 | contig 40076 bp, 40 predicted proteins | sample Subgroupgradi54m_FD_187454 | JGI IMG/M metagenome (GOLD analysis project Ga0209515, IMG submission 187454) | Subsurface groundwater microbial communities from S. Glens Falls, New York, USA - GMW60B uncontaminated upgradient, 5.4 m (SPAdes)... ... | reverse complement strand
CTGCAACATCCATTAAATCCACTGGAACAAATCTGCTTTCTCCTAAACAATATCCTTCTCGTGGATTTGATTTTTTCCCGAATTCTATTGCAACATCAGGTAATTTAACAAACCCAACTGCATGATTTGGTTTTATCGTTGTAAATGGATAGTTTGCAATCTCAACATCTGCTAATGTTGCAGCTTTAAAAAAAGTACTTTTCCCTGTAGATGGTTTTCCAACAACGCCAATAAACATAATAATCCCTCAAATCAATAGTTATTTATCTTCAAATCTATTCTAAATTCCTTACCACTCTTCTCCCGCATACTCTCAATTGCAATTTCTATTCATAAAGTTTGCAGTAATTCGTGAACTTTATGAATAGAAATTGCTTGCTATATAAAAAGTTTTATAAACTTGAATCAATAGAATAAAACTATGGCTGGACTAGGCTTTACGCATGATCTTTTAATTGCAAAATGGGAAGTAAAAGCAACAGATGTTATTAATTTGAATGAATTCTATATCTCTTTGCACGACTATCTATGGCATGAGAAATACTCTCCAAATAAAAATGAAGGATTTCCAGAAACATTTTATTTTGAGTCGAGAACTCAACAAGGTGGTCGTGAATTATGGGTTTGGTGGCGTTGCACGAAAACAGAGCATGATTCTGCATTTTTTAAACGAAAATTACAAGTCGATGTCCACGGTGTTGGTATGAAAGAAGTTGAAATTGTACGAAATAATCAAAAATTTAAGGCAAACTCAGGAAAAGTGGAAATATTGGTGCAGATGAAATTAGCAATTGATCATACAGGTATGTTTAAAAGTCCATTCTGGAGTAATATTCTTGACGTATTTTACAAGCGAATTTATCACAAACGTATCGAAGGGCAAAAGAAAGAAGCACTCAAAGATGCATATAAATTTCAAGAATTTGTAAAACGGCAAATGGATCTTGCATCATTTGATCCAAAAAGACAATTTGCTCCACCTCTTGGTTTGGACGATCCACACATGACATAAGAGAGTTTAAATCAAAACGTAAGAAAAATAAGCCTCCGAAGGGAATTGCACCCTTGACCTCGAGATTACAAGTCTCGCGCTCTGCTGGCTGAGCTACGGAGGCATATAGTCAAGGTACAGTATAATCGAATAATTTAATGTGCCTTTACTATCTTACTAAAGTAAAGTAATGCTCAATAATAATTTGCTTCAGCTATAGACGCAAGAAGAAATATTCCTTTTATAAATCTTTCCGCTAACTATTTAAACACTTCATTAATTCTTTCTCTTATGGCTGAAGAAAAAAATATTGAATTGAAATATAAAGAATTGCAGAAAAAATTACAATTACCAGAGTTTAATCAATTGAATAATGTATTTGAAATTAATTCTCTCCAGAATGATCACTTTTTATTACGAAATATAAGGAGAACAATTGCTGCAAAATTAGAACATATAACAAAAATAGTAGAAGAATTATTACAGCCTGACACTCATTTTCGAACATTAACTGAATCATCATCAATTTCAGAAAAACAAAAACAGCAGCTTCTCAAATTTTATAAACAGATAATGCATCTTCTTCGATTATCTGACGAGCTCGATTATTCATATAATGATAAAAAAGATGCAGAATACATTTCTAATCTTTTTTTAGAGTGGGAGCAGATCAATGTATTGATTAAATCACTTCTTGAGCAATTAAAATTATCGTGGCAAAAAGAAGAGATATTTGATCATGATATAGGTTATCTTGGATAAAAAAGGCTAGGTTAGCAGCTTGAAAGTTCTTGATTGTTTATCTTATTGCTGATATTCCTCTTCAGGGACACCTCGCTTGTCAGCTAGATTTATTATCAAAAGAACTTTCACCTTATGTTGCTAACCTGAGCGTTAGCGAAATTTAGGTTGGAGCCGATAAAAAAGAAACATTTAAAAATTCTAAAAAATAAAAAACCATAAAAAGGTGAAATAATGGTTAATTTAGTCGAAGAAATTGTAGATGATTGTAAATCCTTGCTCAAATATAAGCATACAAGACTATTTCTCACATTATTACCATTATTGATTGTTTTGTTTGTTGTTAACATGATGCAAACAGTAAATAATTTTACTCCTGCAGTTGGAATATATGATGTTAATGAATCACAAAATGCCTCACTTTTATTAAATAATTTTTATAAAGATTTTCCTATTACGACGTATTACCAAAATATTTCTTGTATTAATGCTGTGGTTATAGGAAAAAATGATGTATGTATTATTCTGCCAGAAAAAGAAAGTAATATCCAAGAATTACAGATTTATTTAACGCTTGATAATTTCGAAAAAATAAAACCTTATTTGCAAACGTATACACTATCTCTTGGTTCCCAAGGTGACGATTCAAAAACAGAAATTACAGTCAATCTACTCACAAAAATGGGTGCTATTAAAGATGAATTAGCAAACCAAACTACAAATATAAACAACATGAATAGTGAATTAACTGCTTTAGATAGTAAAATTACACAACTCAAAGAGGAAACTGAAAAGTTAGATATTAAATTTAGTGTTACAGATTTTAGTGCTGATGAGATGAACAAGCAAAGTAACAACGCATTGAGCAATCTGAACACGTTAAAGAAAAAAGGAAAAAAAGCAGTTGAAACTGCAACAACATCTTTATCAGACATTAAAACAAAAGTGGTAAGTTTAAATCTTTCGCAAGCAAATGAAGATGCAATTATTAAAATAATTAATTCTTCTACTGGAGATCTTTCTTCACTCGATGGGGAAATTGATCAAAATTATAATGATGCAAATACAGATTTATCGTCATTATTGAATACAACAACAGCATTAAAGGCAAACGTACAAAATCTTAATACTCAAATCATTGCTGCGATGCAAAGTAAACAAACAATGGCAAATGATCTCAATAGTGTAAAAGCAAGTATTAATGTAACTCAAGACGCAGTAGCAGTAATTGAATCCTATTTTAATGAGATTAATGCTGCATTGCCGTCAGTTAAATCAAATACAAATGGTGTTAATGGACTTGTTGCAACGCAATTCAATCAGATTGCAGCAAATAAAATTGCATATCATTTAATGATTATTTTTGCATTCATTACAATCTTTTTAACATTGTTAGTTGCATCATTATTAACGAAAATTAAACTAGCAGAAGGGGATAACACTTACTTTGGAATATTTGGGAATGTATTTGCAACGACATTTGTGATTAATATTGCCCTTGCTATTGTATTGACCATTTTATACAGTGCGCTTATTAATTTTAATTTTATATTTTTATTCCATATTTATTTTGTAGTTTTATTTATATTTACACTTTTATTCACATTAATTGCAAGTGTTATCGCAGTATTAACGCATACAGAAGAAACAAATGCAATGGCAATTTTTTCAATTTTGACACTATTTGTTCTATTTTCAGAATTAGTGTTCAAAGGATATAATGTGTATACACAATTTAATCCATTTCAATTATTTATAGCAACAACCACAAATTCATTATTACTCATTGAGCCTATAATCTCATTTAATGTAATGATTGCTATGGTTTACATTATTTTCTTTTTTGGAATAGTTTGGCTTTTGTCAGGAAGCAAGTATATTTTGAAGCATCCACAAGTTTCTTTTTCCCATCAAGTTGAGCATCATCATCACAAACAAAATAATGAAGAAGGGACTAAAGCAGTTGGGGATGAAGATGTTGTTTCAGAATTAGAGCGTATCGGAGCAGAAGATGAGAAAGAACATCATTATGCAAAAACAGAAGATATGTCTATTGAAGATTACCATAAAGCAAAAAAAATCGCTTCAAAGCAAAAAGAAATTGAAGAAAAAGAAGAAGAAGAAAAAGAAAAAAAAGTTGAGCGAGTGCAATTGCAAGAAGAAAAGCAGACTAAAAGAGTCAAAAGTAAAGCTGATGACATTGTCGAAAATCTTGCTATTGAAGGGGAATTGCAAGAATTGCTAAAGAAAAACAAAAAATTAACAAAAAAAGAATTACGGCAAAAACTCTGTGAATCTCATGATGAAGATACTGTTGATGATGTATTAACAGAATATTTTAAATAAAAAGAATCGTGAGACCTTTTCACAATTTTTTTATGATTCTTTCAGATTCATCAAATTTTTCTCAAACAATAACTTTTTAAGGCAATAGTGCCTAACAAAAGTCATGTTCGTAAGAATAAAAAAAATAAAAGGTAATTTTTACGTTTATCTTGTTGAAAATACCTGGACGCCAAAAGGTTCACGGCAGAAAACAAAAGCATACCTTGGCAAATTACAACAGTTAGAAAAGATAAAAGAGATTTCTTTTGAAGATTTTCTGAGTAAAAATTATAAGCAATCTCTTGAGATTTATATTGAAAAAACAACTCCGCAATCAATTGTGCTGGATCTTCTTATTTGTGAATTGCAAAAGCATGGTTTTACGGAAACATTAACAAAAAGAGTATTAACAAAAGAAAGTTTAGTTGCAGATCTTAATAAGTTGCGTTTTTTTAAAAATAATTTTGATACTGATGTAGAAATTGTTCTAAAGTTGAATAATGAATTTATGTGCAAGCATACAATTCAACAGTTGTTTGCTTTAAAAATAAATGGTGATGAGGATATTTGTGGGCAAAAACTTGCAGAAACGATAGTTGCTGCTGGAATTAGTTTGCAACCTGAACTTTTTATTGCTTTATTTGAAAAGATATATAAGAATGAAGTGTTAAGTATTCAATAATATGAAAATTGTAATCATCTCAGGAACTCCTGGCACAGGAAAAACTGCATTAGCAAGGAAATTAACAAAATTTCTAACAGCAGAATCTATCGATGTCAATGCAATTATTAATAAAAATAGTCTCAAAGAAAAATATGATCATCAGAGGCAAACATATGAAGTAGACATAAGAAAATTAAATGCAGCAATTAAAAGAAAATTAAAGCAATACAGTGTTGAATCAACAGTAATCATTGATTCCCACCTTTCTCATTATCTTTCAGGCATAAAAACAGCTTTATGTATCATTACAACATGCAATCTAAAGTTATTATTAAAGCGATTAAAACAAAGAAAATACAGAAAAACAAAAATACGGGAAAATCTTGACGCTGAAATATTTGATGTTTGTTTTCTTGAAGCAACTGCAAAACACAAAAACATAATGAAGATTGATACTACAAAGCCAATAACTTTAAATACTTTAAAACAAATAAAAAAATTATTATAAAAAAGGGGTAATCATGGGTATTTTAAGCATCTTTACAGATGATGATAAACATATTAAAAAGATTGAAACACTAAAAGTGCAGTTAGGTAACTCTTTCTTAAATATCAGAAAAGATATTGAACTCCAAAACAAATGGATTAATTTTCTTAATCAGAATCATACAAATCTAAAAACGCATCATGATTCCCATAAAGAGATCACTGCAAAGCAATTGGATAATCTATCACAATGGATTAAGCATTTGCATGAAAATACAAAACAGCATCAAGGGCGAGTTCAAGAGCTTGAAACACACTTGCAAAAAGCGTTTAAACTATATAATGAGCATATCATTGAAATGAATAAAAAAATCAATCATGTGATGCAAATCCAATCACAAGTGCAAACAGTAAATCCAGAAGCAATAAAACGGCAAGCAGTTAATGAATCATTAATCACGGTGGAACATTCTCTGAGCTCATTAAAACAACAGTTTTCTGATGAGTTGAAACAATTAGATGGCATCATGAAAAAACAACAGCAGCAAGTTCATGATCTTATCAAAAAAGAATTAACAGACATTTTGGCAGCAACACCACAACCGCAACCAAGAATTATTCATGATGACCAAAAAGTAATATTGCCTCAGCAATATATTCCAAATTATTCTTATGATCTTTTAACAAATCCTGAAAAAAAATTATTATCAATTATGTTTAATGAAGCAGAGCCTTTAACTTATGAACAAATATCACACAAAACAGGTCATAGTATTAATACGGTCAGGGTCAACATGAACATTCTTAAAAAGAAAGGCATTATCGAAGAACATCTACTCCCTTCTGGGGTAAAATTATTTGCTTTAAGCAATAAAGAAAAGATTAAGAAGATGTATAATCTGGAAGTTATGTAAATCTGATTTATTAGTTCTTATTAGGCATAATATTTATTAAGAACACACTCTGACAATACATATGGTTGCAGAGGATAATATAACATTAGCAAAGATAATATGGGATTATCATCATGTTAATCACAAGTTAAAAAAAGCTGATTGTATTTTTGTTTTGGGAAGTCATGATATAAGGGTCGCAGAATATGCTACTAAACTTTTTTTTGAAGGTTATGCTCCAATAGTTATTTTTTCAGGTGGTGTTGCACATCATGATGATTTATTGAGAACTGGGTGGAAGAAGTCTGAAGCAGAAACATTTGCCGAAAGAGCAATTCAATTAGGTATTCCTAAAAATAAAATTATTATTGAAAATGAATCAACAAATACTTCAGAGAATATTAAATTTACAGAAAAAATACTAAATGAAAAAAGACTAAATTTCAATTCATTTTTAGTTGTTCAAAAGCCATATATGGAAAGAAGAACATACGCAACGATTAAACTATATTGGCCAAATAAAACTATTATTGTAACTTCTCCACAGATTGATTTTGACAATTATTGCAATGCCAAAATCACTCAAGATGATGTTATTAATCTTATGGTTGGAGATTTGCAAAGGATAAAACTTTACCCCTCAAAAGGATTTCAAATCTCTCAAGAAATACCTTGTAATGTGTGGGTGGCATATCAAAAATTAGTTAAGTTGGGGTATACAAAACATCTTATCTTGGGTTAGCTTTTTTCTTCTCTTTTTTTCATTATGATGTATTATCCACATTGGCATTATAACATTACAAACATTGGAAACGTTGGTTTTTCTTCAATACTCTCTTGCTTATTAGGTCTTAAAACGCCATTATAATGAATTATAATGCATTGCAATGCTTATTGTGCCCCTTTTTGTACTCTTTTCTCTCTTTATCTTTCTCATCTCTCTTCATTATCTCCAATTTTAACTTTCACCCTCACTTTAACTGTTATTTCTATCTTTTCTGCTGTTTTTTCAGTGTTTTTTCTTGATAAAACCCTTCTCTTTTCAACCTCTCTTTTTTTATTCACATTGTAATGCATTACAACGCATTACAACACACATTACAATGCATTACAATGCCTAACTTTAAACAAAAATAAATTCAAAAAAATCTATCCAAATTATTAACCTTTTTTTAGCAAGTTATTTTGTTATGCACCATTAAATTTTGCAGTTTATTACGAAAGTGAGACTAATTACAAGAACTACACAATTTAAATTATCTCATATCTCTAAAAAATGAGCAATTGGTATAAGTCAAGGCACAGTATAATCGAATAGTTTAATGTGCTTTTACTATCTAGCTAAAGCAAAGTAATATTCGGAAATTATTTGCTTTAGTTATAGAAGTTTCAAATCAAAAAAAAAATTGATTAATTGCCATTTTTTATTCTTCTATTCAACAATTTCTATATCATCAATGGCGCCATCACCATCAAAATCAAAGCCACGAACAATCGTTCCAAATGTTTGAATATCCTTCATTTTTCTAAATATTTCGGGATACTTTGTCAATCCAATTATTGCAGCTTTTGTTCCTAAACTACTAACGCCAGCTAAAAATAAAACAGACTTCCCTTTACAATAGGGGCTTTCAAATTTAGCAATTAAACCAATTGCTTCATCATGGTAACTATTGTTTTCACTAGCTATTTGCCATGGTTTTTTCAAAATAAATTTAATCGGTGAATATTCATTCACTTCAGCAGCAATCAAATTCGCTGCAGGCCCTCCTATGACTATCAAGTTCTCTTGGAGTAATACACTATTCTTCATCTCAACATCTAATCGCACAGAACTCTGAACAAATGAGGAATATCTGCCAAAAAACAAGGCTAAATCTAAAGCATAATGCCCATCTCTACATCGTACCTTAAATTCACCATGGGGGTCAGGGCTTCCAATCACAAAAAGTGAGGATAGTCTTCCTTTTTCAACAAATGGGTACAATAAAGAAAAATCTTCAATAACAGGTATTGTGAACAATTGATCGATATTCTGCCATTTTTGTGATAAGAGTAAAGAAAAATTCAACGCTTTTGTTTTATACTTTTTAGCAATCGTTCCACGTATCTCTTTTTTCTCAGCAATTTCAAGCAATCCTTCATTGATCATTTGCCGAATATGGTAATAAATATTTTGCTCATGAACTTTTAATTCAGTTGCAATTTCTGCAGGATACAAAGCTTTTTTTGCTAACAATTGTAATATCTTAATTCGTACAGGACTATCTAATGAAAAAATTGCTTCTTTTGAAACTGCTATGCTTGATGTGTATAAGAGTTTCCCTTGTTCTTCCTTAACAATATAATAATGTTCTTTCTTTGCTTCCATCTCTTTGGAATAACTATTTATTATATAAATATTATGATTATTATCAATTATTTAATAATGGTCTCTCTGTCCTCTATAAAACACGCTCATAATGATTATCATTTTACAGAATAGTACAAAGATTCTTTTAATTAACTTTATTAATAACCTACTCTGTTGATTTCTCAATGGAACGAAAGCTTTTTGGAACAGACGGTATAAGGGGAATAGCAAATACCTATCCGATGACTGCAGAGATTGCTTTAAAATTAGGACAAGCAGTTGCAAAAATACTAATAAAAACAGATCAAAAGAAAACAGATAAAAAAGATCCTCCAAAAGTAATCATCGGCAAAGACACGCGAGCTTCTGGTTATATTTTTGAATCTGCATTAACTGCTGGTTTATGTTCAATGGGTGTTTCGGTTTATTTAGTTGGTCCAATGCCAACTCCTGCGATCGCACATTTAACCAAAAGTTTTGCAGCAGATGCTGGCATTGTTATTTCAGCATCACACAATCCTGCAGAAGATAATGGCATTAAGATATTTGCAAGCGATGGCTTTAAACTTCCTGATGCAATCGAACAAGAGATTGAATCATTCATTTTAAACAACAACATAACAACAGATCATATTATAGGAGATCAAGTAGGTAAAGCATTTCGTATTGAAGATGCTCGCGGAAGATACATAGAATTTGCAAAAGGTACAATTAATAATATTTCTTTGAAAGGCTTAAAAATTGTACTTGATTGTGCAAATGGCGCAGCATATAAAGTATCACCACTAATTTTTAAAGAATTAGGTGCTGAAGTAATTGTATTAAACAATTCTCCGAACGGCACCAACATCAATGAAAATGCTGGTGCAATGCATCCTGAAAAAATAAAAGAATTTGTTCTTAAAAACAAAGCAGATATTGGTATTGCTTTAGATGGCGATGCAGATAGAGTTATTTTAGTTGATAACAAAGGCAATATTATTTCAGGCGATCATATCTTAGCGATTATCGCAGTCTATTTAAAAGACAAAAAGAAGCTCAATAAAAACACAATTGTTGCAACGATCATGTCAAACTTAGGATTAATACAATTTCTGAAACAAAATAATATTGATTGTATTCAAGCAAAAGTTGGAGATCGATATGTTATTGAAGAAATGCAAAAAGCAATATTAAATTTAGGTGGCGAGCAATCTGGTCATATTATTCTATCCGATTATACAACAACAGGTGATGGTACAATTGCAGCATTGCAAGTGCTTCAAATAATGAAAGAAAAAAAGAAATCTTTAGCAGAATTAACTTCAGGATTAAAACAATATCCGCAAGTAATAATAAACGTTGATGTCAAACAAAAAAAACCATTAGAGCAATTCCCTGCAATCATGAAAAAAATAAAAGAAGTTAAGCAGAAATTGGGCTCAAATGGAAGAGTCTTAGTAAGATATTCAGGAACACAAAATTGCTGCAGAGTAATGATTGAAGGAGAAAACAAAAAGCAAGTCACAGAATATGCAGAGCAAATTGCTGCAGAAATAAAAAAATATGTCGATTAAATAATAATTAATCTCAAAAACAAAAGAGTTACGCACTATGGCAAAACAAAAAATACAAGCAGTTATCCTCTGTGCTGGTAAAAGCACAAGAACGTATCCTTTAACACTGACAAGACCAAAAGCATTATTGCCAATAGCAAACAAACCAATTATTAAACATTTTCTTGATAATCTTGAAGGCTTAGTCGATGAAGTAATTATTGTTGCCAATTATTTAAAAGAAATGATTATCAAAGAAGTAGGAACAAATTACAAAGGAATGAAAATCATTTTTGTTGAGCAAAAAGAAACACAAGGTACAGCTGATGCACTGATTGTCGCAGAAAATGTCATTAAAGATAAATTTCTGTTAATGTATGGTGATGATCTTTATTCGCAAGCAGATTTTAAAAATCTTCTCAATCATGAATATGCCCTGCTTGGAAAAAAAGTAGCAAATCCTGAATTATTTGGGATTATCCAAGTAAAAAACAAAAAAGCAATTGAAATAATCGAAAAACCAAAAGCATTTGTTGGTGATCTTGCAAATGTTGGTGTATTTATACTTGACAAATCAATATTTAAGTATAAAAATAAAATTAAAAAATCATCACGGAATGAATTAGAGTTGACAGACATGCTTTCCTTAATGATGAAAGAAAAGGATTTTACAGTTGTCGAAGCAGAACAATGGATTCCAATCACTTATGCATGGTCATTGCTTGAAGCAAATGAAATTCTATTAAACAAGATCACAAAGTCAGATATTAAAGGAGAAATAGAAAAAAATACCACAGTCAAGGGCAATCTTATTTTAGGAAAAAATTCAATTGTCAAGAACGGTGCATATCTTGAAGGCACAGTTATTATCGGAGAAAACTGCACAATTGGCCCGAACTGTTACATTCGTGGTCCAACAACAATTGGAAACAATTGTAAAATAGGCAATGCAGTTGAAGTAAAAGCAAGTATTTTATTTAATGGTGCTCATATAGGACATTTATCATATGTTGGCGATTCTGTAATTGGTGAAAAAGTAAATTTTGGTGCAGGTACAATTACTGCTAATCTTCGCCATGATAATTTGCCAGTTCATAGTTTTTTAAATGATCAAAAAATTAATACAGGCAAAAGAAAGTTTGGTACAATCATCGGTGATAATGCACATATTGCAATCAACACTTCAATTTATCCTGGAAGAAAGATTTGGCCAAATGTAAATACAATTCCTTGTGAAATAATTAAAGAGGATAAAATGGAACAAGAAAAGTCAGTAGGGGAGAAATAAACAAATAAATCAATTCAATAAATAACGTGAGGTAGGTGACGGACATGATTAAAGCAGTGATTTTCGATTTAGATGGTGTAATCATCAACTCAGAGCCTTTGCATGATGAGTCAACTGCAATAGTATTGCAGAAAAATGGAATTTCAATTTCAGAAAAAGAAAGAAAGCAATTCCTTGGATTAAATGATAAAGAAATATTTTCGCAAGTAGTAAAAGAGAATAAACTCAAGAAAACACCAGAAGATTTAATTCAAGAGCGTGAGAAAGTATACTTTGATCTTATCAAGAAAAAAGGCTTAGAATTATTTCCAGGAGTATTGGAAGCAATTCAAAAGTTTTCAAAACGGTATAAATTAGCAATCACAACTTCATCAGAAAAATCAAAAGTAGATTTTACTTTAAAAAAGTTTAATCTTTCGCAATATTTTCCAATTATAATTACAGGGGAAGATATTACGAAAGGAAAGCCAGATCCTGAACCTTATATAAAGACAATAAAACAATTAGGAGTAAAGAGCAAAGAATGTTTAGTGATTGAAGATTCAATCAACGGAATGAAATCAGCATTAGATGCAGGCTGCTTTTGTATTGCAGTAACAAACACATTCCCGGCAGCGCAATTAAAGCAAGCTGATATGATTGTACAAAATATTTCAGAAATAAATGAAAATGTGATTACATTGGTTGGGATGTGAAATTGAGTTGAATGTAATGGAAAAAAAAGTAGTAGCAATAACTGGTGCAACAAAAGGCTTAGGGTTAGCATTAGCAGAACAGTTAGCACAAAAAGGTTATTACTTAATTCTAGGCTCAAGAAATCTACAAGAATTGCAAGAAATAGAAAAAGAATTTCAAAAATTAACAAAAATAATAATAATACAAATGGATGTAACTAAAAAAGCAGATTGTGAAGCTTTTATAAAAAAAGCTGAGAAAAGTTTTGGAAAGCTAGACATATTAATAAATAATGCAGGAATCTTAACAAGAGCTATTATTTTTGAACAGATTACAGAAAAAGAGTTGCGTGATAATTATGAAACAAATGTATTTGGAACATTTTTTTGCTCACAAGCAGCTGTTAAAGTTATGAGAAAACAAGGATATGGTCATATTATCAACATTGGTTCAAGTGCAGCAATCGACTTAAAAACAAGTACAATTGCATATGGCTCTTCGAAATCTGCAGTTAATGCTCTTACAGCATTTTTACGTTCAGAATTAAATGAAACTGCAATTAAAGTTTCAGTAATTAATCCAGCAGGAATAAAAACAAGTCTTTTTAAACAGCAGCCAGAAAGAAAAATAGATAATTTCATGGCTGTCAATTATGTTGCAAAAAAGATTATCGACCACCTTGAATCAAATTCTAACGATTGGAATATTATTATTAGAAAAGAAGGTGAATAGTAATGTGTGGAATTGTTGGCATAATCTCAAAGAAAGAATTTTCAGTAAAGAATGATTTACTCAAATCTCTCAAAAAATTAGAATATCGTGGCTATGATTCTGCAGGTTTTGCTACAAAAGAAGGAATTATAAAAAAAGCAATTGGTCACATTGGTCCATTTATTGATACAGTAATTGATAGTAAAACAACAGTTGCAATTTCTCATACTCGCTGGGGTACACACGGTGGAATAACAGAAATAAACGCGCATCCTCATGCAAATAAGGAGAAAACAATTATTGCTCTTCATAATGGAATTATTGAAAATTTTCTTGAAATGAAAAATGATTTAGAACAGCAAGGTTATTCATTTATATCGCAGACAGATACAGAAATTATTCCTCATTTCTTTGATTATTACGTAAATAAAAAAAAGCAGACAATGCATCAAGCAATCCAAGAATTTTTTAAGCAAGTGCACGGCACTTTTGCAATCCTACTCCTTCTCAAAGATCAAAATATATTGTATGCATTAAAACGTGATTCACCATTAGTGTTAGGAATTGCAAACGATAGATTTATTTTTGCTTCAGATATTTATGCATTTTCAAATGTAACGAACAAAGCAATCTTTTTTGAGGATAATGAATATGCAATCGCAACAAAAGATAATTATGAATTTTATAATGCAAAAGGAGAACAATTAAACAAACAAATAATTGAATTTTCTTGGACGCAAATAGAGGAAGAAAAACAGCATTATCCTCATTATATGATCAAAGAAATTAAAGAGCAGCCAATGGCAAGCCAGCGATTAATTCATTCTTTTGATACGATGCAGAAAGAAAAAATGGAAACATTTGTCAATTTAATAAAATCAAAAAAGCATATTATCTTTATTGCCTGTGGCACAAGTTATCATGCTTCATTGATTGGTGCAATTCTGCTCAGCAAATATGGCATTAATTGCAGAGCAAATATTGCAAGCGAAGCAGAAAGTTTTGTACAATATGATAAGGATACACTTTGCATTGCTATTTCTCAGTCAGGAGAAACAATGGATGTAATCACTGAATTAAAGCGGGCAAAACAAGCTGGTGCAACAATTGGTTCTATTGTCAATGTCCCTTATTCAACATTGCAGCGTTTCAGTGAAGTTTCACTTGAGATTCTTGCCGGCCAAGAAATTTGTGTTGCATCAACAAAAGCTTTTACCAATCAAGTAATTGTATTACTTGAATTAGCAAGACGCATGGGCTACGCAATAGACATGAAAGCAATTTCAAAAAAAATTACACAAACAATAAATGACAATGAAGAAAAGACAAAACAATTAGCACAACTACTCTCAACAAAAAAAGATATTTTTGTTCTCGGAAAAGGAATCAGCTATCCAATCGCTCGAGAAATCGCATTAAAATTAAAAGAGATCGATTATATTCATGCAGAAGGAATGATGGCAGGAGAATTAAAACACGGCACAATTGCATTAATTGAAGAGGGAACTCCTGTAATTAGTTTAATCCCAAATGATAATAAAGATATGTTCTCAGCAACAAAAGAAGTCGAAGCTCGAGGAGCAAAAGCAATTATCATCAGCAATAATAAAGGCAAAGGGGATCTCATCGTCCCTGAATCGGATCCAGCAGAATTCGCAATCTACGCCTGTATCGTCGGACATTTATTAAGTTATTATATTGGTGTGTTATTGAATGTGTCGATTGACAAACCAAGAAATTTAGCAAAAAGTGTAACAGTTTTGTAGAGGATAATATGTTCTAATATTACCGTCATTGGGATGTCTATTTAATGGAATGATATTTATTTAATCTCAGGATTTAAATCTTTTCTAATTAACTCCCAAGCCCTTTGAACATATTCAATATCTCTCACGTGTTTTGCTTTATATCCTTCATCAAATAATCTCCAAAAACTTTCTTTGGACAAATGAGGGTCCTCATACCACATTGGATCAAACTTTAAAGACGATCCTGGATAAACAGAATGTATGCTCCAAGAAACAGAATTAGGGCATATCTTATTAATCATAGCAACACTTCTACAAACAGATTCTAATGTTTCATCAGGAGATCCTATGATAGCTGTAACTGATGTCTTCATGCCAGCATCTTTGGTGATTTGAATAGCTTTTTCCACATCAGAAACATTCAACTTTTTATTATAACTAGAAAGAAGAGCTTGATCTCCTGATTCCATACCAAATGATAAATAGGTGAATCCTGCATTACTCATTAATTGGAGCATATCAGGAGTAATATGGACATCTGCTGGATTTAATTTTAGTGGTTCATATGATGATGTAAAGAAAAATGAGTTAATTATTTATTCTATTGATGATGGAAGAAAAGTAAAAGTTACTTTTTTTAAAAATAACAAAGAAACAAACGTAATAATCATATTTGAAACTGAATCCACACATCCTCTTGAAATGCAACGGAGTGGATGGCAATCTATTCTTGAGAATTTTAAAAAATATATTGAAAAAAATTATTCGATTAATAATTCATCCATCAACTCAATTATTCAGTAGAGTCTTTTTATTTGTTTTATTCAACTGGTATTTTATTTTTTTATAAATTTTTTCTAAAATCAATAGATTTGTCCTATATAAAACATCAATGTTTTTATTTGTATTATATAAATCATCAAATTTATAACTGAATCAAATCAATCTAATTTTAAGAAAAATGAAACACCTAAACCAGTCTCCAAAGAATGAATTAAATATTTCTCGACTAAGACAGCGGTAGTTTTCTAAATTAATATTAAAATTTACTAAAAAATCTACTAAAAAATATTCTATGAGGTTACTAAAATGACAAATACATTACAATTAAAATTTCCTATACCTAAAAATGGTTCAACAATCATTGTAGAAGCTGGACACATTTATACGCATGAACAGCCTGCCTTAGAGCATCAAATAGGTGCAGCATGGGGCAACCTATTATCAAACTATTTAACCCTCTTTGGTGCAGAGATTAAAAAATGGCTTTTCATTGATAATTATAATCCTCAATTTGAACAAAAGCCACAAACTCTCAATTTGTGCTCTTATACTAATTTATTAACACAGTTAGGATTTACCCCTGATACGATTCTGTATGAAGCTGATCTTGTATTAGAAGCAAAAGATATTATTAATCATCTCCAAAAAAAAAATCTTGCAGGTCTTCATCAGAATGGGAAGATTGTACTCTATAAAGGAAATATTCTTCTGCATGATCCTGAAAATAAAAAATACATGTGTGCATTATTGGACGCTTGTCTTTATCTGCAGAAATTAAAACAAGCAGATGGTTGCATAACTGTTCTTGATGAGCAATATGCACCGCAGCAAAAAGGAACAATAGCTATCTTAAAAAAGTTAGAAGCTAACACGGAAAATATTTTTCCTTTTTTTTATTCAACAGCAAGTTCTTCATTGCATTCATCTGTTGATTCATCAAACGTTTTTGTAAATACTCCAGCAGATCTTTCTTTTGTCAAGCCAGCAATTGATCTGCTGCAGATTGTTGCAAAATTATCAGGTTCAGTATCGCCAAAATCATCGCTTGAAATGGATGTGGGAAAATATGGAATTTAAAAAGATCGGAATTCTTGGCGGTATGGGACCAGAAGCTTCTGCTAATTTTTATTACAAAATAATTTATTATTGCCAGAAAAAATATCAAGCAGTGCAGGATACTGATTATCCACCTATGATTATTTATTCTTTACCATTGACAGGATTTGATGAGTCAGGAATTGTTGACAAAGAAATTGTTTTACAGCAACTCATTCATGGTGTTAAACTATTAGAGCAAAGCAATTGTGATTTTATTGTAATGCCCTGCAATACTATTCATTGTTTTATTAATGAATTAAGAAAAGAATCTTCTATTCCAATAATGAGCATCATCGAAGAAACAGTAACTAAATTAAAACAAGCCAAAAATCCAATTATTGGTCTTCTTGCATCAGAAACAACATTAAAATTGCAGCTCTATCAAGAGCTGTTAAACAATAACAATTTATTTTGCATTTCTCCGACAGAAAATGATGGTCAATTTATTACACATTTAATATGTGAGGTAATGAGTGGAACTGTAACAGCTGGTACAAAAAATGAAGTATTATCAATAATTAAAAGAATGGAAAAACAATCAGCAAATGCAATCGTCTTAGGTTGCACAGAAATTCCTTTGGCAATAACTCAAAAGGATGTCAATACTACTGTTTATGATACATTGCAAATTTTAGCAGAAGCTGCAGTGGATTATGCAATCAAGATTAATTATTAAAATGAATCAAACTATTGGGTAACAATAATAAAGGCACATTTATAACCACAGCAGTGATTCTCTCTATTATGAAAAAAAAACTAATATTAATGGGTGGATTACTTCTAGCACTCAGTGCCTGTTCTAATCCAAAAATTGAATTAAAAAAAAGCTATCAAAATAATACTGAAAGTATGCAATCTGAAGAAATAACAAAAATCTCTTCAACGAATAATGATAAAAATACTTTAATTGTTCTTTCACCTCATTTTGATGATGCTATATTGTCGGTAGGTGGTATTATTTCTGAATTTAATGATCCAAAATATATTATTACTTTTTTTTCAACACCATTTTCAACTCCACAATATTTAACAAATTGGGATAAGATGTCGGGTTTTAAGAAAAGCACTGAAGCAAGAGCAATTCGTGAACAAGAAAATCGTACTGCTGCAACTACACTTGGTGCAAATGTAACAAATATAGATTATATTGATAATCAATATGAAAAAAGATCATCAACAGATAATTCTTCTCTTATTCAGTCAATGACAAGAGATATTGGTCAAATTATCGAGTCGGCAAGTAATACCAATGCAGAGTTAACAATTATTGGTCCATCTTATTTTGGTGAGAAAATAACTCATCCTGATCACCTTCTAGTTTCTAAAGCATTTATACAAGCTGTAAAAAATAAATGTTATACTAATGTACATTTTTATTTTTATGAGGATTTACCCTATACTCATAAAAGATTTGGTGAAGAAGAGGTAACACTTGATAAACTTCTTACTGATTTTTATAGTGGTTTACAGCTTGATAAGCAAGAAATATTCATCTCTCAGCAGGCATTTGATTCAAAAAGAGAAGGAATTAAGTTATACACATCACAAGTAAAAGCTCTTAACAGCCAAGGTGAAGATATTATTCAAATCATAACTCAATTTGGAATGAACCGATGTCCACAATTTCCATTACCACAAAAACCATGTGAAGTTATTTACCTAATAAAAGAGATGCAATAGCTAGTAACTATCTAATGTTTCACAAAACTGCCATTATTAAACTCTTCAAATGCTTTTTGTAATTCTTCATTGCTATTCATCACAATTGGGCCACCCCAAGAAATTGGTTCATTCAATTTTTTTCCAGAAATAAATAAAAAATGCAGTTTATCTTTTGCTATAATCTCGGCAATATCTCCTCTTAAAAATAATACGCAGTTTCCTTCTTGAATGATAATATCATCAATTAAAGCAGTTCCTTTTATTAAATAAATAAATGTAGTGTGATTTTTTTTAAGAGCGAGCTGAATCTTTTTATTAGGTTTCAATTCAATATCAAAATAATCAATATCAACCGCTAAATCAGAAACGGGTCCAATAACTTCTTTAAATGTTCCAGAAATTAGTTTAAGAGAGAAATCATTCGATTCTAGCACTGGAATTTCTGAACTTTTTATATCACGATATTTTGGATTGATCATTTTTTTCTTTCTTGGTAAATTAATCCATAACTGAAATCCATCCATCCCATGAATAGACTTTTTCGGCATTTCTTGGTGAATGATTCCAGAACCAGCAGTCATCCATTGTACATCGCCAGATTTAATAGTTCCTTTATTACCGAGACTATCAGCATGTTCAACTTCTCCGTTAAGTACATACGTTACCGTTTCTATTCCCCTATGCGGATGCCATGGAAAGCCTTTGATATAATCTTCAGGATTTTGTGAACCAAAGTGATCAAACATCAGAAATGGATCAAATTGAGGAATTTCACTAAATCCAAATAATCGAAAGAGTTTTACTCCTGCTCCTTCAATCGTTGGCTTTCTCCGATATATTGTAAAAGTCTTGTTTTTCATTTTATTGTACCATAATGAATTGTTATTATTTATTTTATATTCTATTAATCTATATATATTTTTTCTTAAACCATTTCCTAAGAATCACAAAAAATACTGCAAGTGATGCACCAAGTAAATTAGTAATCATATCATAATAGGTGTCATATTTTTGTAAATCACTTCTAATCAAAGAAAGGCCATCTCCGATAGTAAAAATACCTCCATTATTTATTCCAAAATAGGCTGTACCTATAAATTCATTAATTTCGACAAGTGCCCCTAAACCAATAACAACTAAAATAATAAAACTATATCGAATAAACATTTTCTTTTCAGTACTAATTTGTAAAAGCGCATAACCAACAGCAAAACTGCTGATCAAATGAACTAATTTATCATAACCAATTATTCCAACTGCAAAATAAGCATAGAGCCCAGTAGCACCGAGTAAATTTACAATTATAGCTATTAATAAAAACAAAAATGCTACAGTTGAAATATTATGTTTTATTTTATAATAATAATAACTAATTACAAAAAAAATACTACTCAACAAAAAATCTGCAATTGCTGATTGCTTAAAAAAGAGAAAATAGAAAAAAAATAGCAAGGCACTTAAAAAGATTCCAAGATAAACATATTTATTATTTTTATAATCATCTCGTATTTTGTGCGTTAAAATCACCTTTCAATTAATCATCAAAGAAGCATCTAACGGGTAAATTAAAATAAATATATCTTATGGAGATTTTAATTATACAATACACTTTGGTATCTAATACTAAGGATTATAATCTATATAAACATATGGTTGTAATTATCATCTTTTAATTAAGAACTTGTTGATTTTTTTCTCTCTTTAAACCAGATGAATTCCACCTATCTATTGATTGGTGATCCCTTTCACACTTGGACAAAAATTATATTTATGCACTTGATAAATATGGAGTGTAGAGTAATCCTTAATAACATCACTAAACTTACTTTTTATCTCCATCATTATTGCTCGAAACTGTTCAACACTTTTTACTTCAATATCTATCTCAAAATCCCATGGGCCAAGTGCTTTGACAGTATAAACTAAAAATGGATTAACTTTACAGTATTCAAATAAAGCTTTTTTTCTTTCTTCAGAAATCGCTTGAAATCCAATCAAGACTTTATAATGGAGGTAAGGAAATACTATTTCATTAGGGATAATATTGTAATGTCGAATTACACCTGTCTTTTCTAACTTTCGGATTCTCTGGCCAACTGCATCAGCACCAAGTTGAATCTCTTGTACAATTTGGGCAGCAGTTGATCGTGCATTTTTTCCAAGAATTGTTAATATTTTCCAGTCATGATTATCCATCTTAATTGCAGCAGGAACGGAGCCAAAAGAGGATTCTCGATATTCACTTGGATTTTTTTTCTCAATCAAATAATCTCGAATAAAATAATCCCCTCGAATAATTGTTGCAATTTGTCTTTCGGCAATATAATCGCCAAACTTCATATTAAGCTGTGTTAATGTTTTATCAAGATGAACCATATCTGTTGCCCAGGTCCCAAAAGCAAGATCAAATTTTCCATCACAGCTTGCTACCCAAACAACATCATGATGATTTTTTAAAAAATGAATTAATTGTTTTTCTTTTTCACTCGTCATATTTTGAAGCCTTAAAAAATTCTTATGAACTGCAAATCCTAGTTTTGAGACATCAATAATTGTATAGAATCCAGAAACAATTTTGGTATCAATTAATCGTTTAATCCGAAATCCAACTACTTGTTTTGATAATCCTACCTTTTTTGCAATTTCTGCATTTGACTGCCGTGAATTAATATCTAATTGATAGAGTATTTTTCTATCTTTTACATCTAATTTAATCATTTATATTATAAAACCTATTTAATATATAAATTAAGCGGAAAAGTAAAAAAATTAAGAAAGAAGTTTTATATATTAACAACTCCTTACAAGAAGTAACAATGTAGTTTTATGGTGAAATAAAAAATGAAAGATATACATATTAAAGATATTCGAAATACAAGAACATTTCCAAATAATGGTTATCGTTATGCAACGGCCAATGTTTCAGAAGACGCTGTTATACTAACAAGAGATTATTTCGGAGAAAATCCATTACACTATTGGATTGATGCTCAGCATAATGAGTTGATCATAGCAAATAACATTTATGATATTAAGAAATATTTGGAACAAAATGCAAGGATTTTCAATTGGGAAAGAGTTCGTGCTGTGCACAATAATATGCAAGTTACAATAGATAATTCTGCATTCCAAACAGCTTCACCAAAAGAACAAGAAATTGATTTACCTTTGCAGCAATATGATTTAGGGCAAATCCTAAATCAAACAAGTGATATTTCAAATACAACTATTACGTCAGAAAAAGTAAGAGCATTGCTCAGCAATTCAATCGAGCAGCGATTGGCAGCAATTGATGATGATAAGATAGGCATTCTTCTTTCAGGTGGTCTTGATAGTATGAGCATTGGCTATCTTTTATCAAGAGCAATCAAAACACCCAACAAGAAACTAACAGCAAAGAAACTAACTGCATTTACTCTTAAGGTAGCTGAAGATGATAATGACATTGTCAAGAGTAGGCAAATAGCACAGCATTGTGGCATTGATCTTGTAGAGGTAAAAATAAAGACAACAAATGATCAACTGGAAATAATTGTAGAGAAATATAATGGAGCAAGAACTTTACAATATCAAAAAACAATTGCAGAAGTAACTATTGATAAAGCAATTAAAGATTCTTTGCAAATAAGTGGAAATCCAAAAAAAGATAATTTATTTTGTGCAGTAGCAATGTATTTAATTGCAAAAGCAATTGAAACAGAAAAGATTAGTACTGTATTTTGTGGAGAAGGTCCAAATGAAATGATTAATGATTATGGTTATAATCCGAGATTATTAGGATATAGTACTGATGATAAAGCAGACATTCAACTAAGAGAAGCTCTTACTTTTGGTTCTAAAACAACCGATCGCCAACTGGGAAGAGGTGGACTTGCAAAGCATGCAACTGCACGGATGAGTAAGATATTTGCAGCATACAACATCCGTTTGGAGGCACCTTATTTTAAGAAAGGCATTGCAAAGATATTGACAAATATTCCGCATGAACCATTTACATATGATACCATTAAACAGCATTTTATTGCAGCAATGTTTAAGGGAGAAAACCTTGATTCTTTCATTGAAGGAACTGCAAAAGAAAAATTTCAAGATGGTTCAGGAGTAAGTAGGATAGTAGCAGCATATACACAAGAAAGACTAATTAGTCTATTTGAAGAAATATATGGTGTAAGAAAGGTGGGGTATTTAAAATAAGTTTTAAGTAATTCTTTTTTCAATTTTTATTTTCCTCTTTTCTCTCTTCTTTCCTCAAATTCCATAGTTAATGGAATTCTTAGTAAAATTGGTTACAATTGCAGTAACATTTTGTTTATGGTTTTTCATTCTTTGTCATACCTCCACCAAAGTAGGTATAAAATATTTTATCAGGATTATTAGGATCAAGAGTAACTGAATTAAGATTACTTTGTTTAATTGGTTCATTATTTTTTTTCCAAGTTAATCCTAAATCATCTGAATAATAAGATCCTCCATTACCCCATGTTCCATCAACTGTATAGCCGCCTGTTGCATAAACTCGTGAAGAATTATTATGATCAAATGTAATATGGTAAGGAAAAGTAAATTGTAATGTTCGATACCAATTTTTTCCTTCATCATCTGATCTCCAGATACCTGTTGCTAACCATTGACCATTATTTTCAATATCTCCTAAATAGAATATATTATTTTCAAAATCAATTGCAAAGGTAGTTGGATAATACCACGGTAAATAATTAGGAGTTACAGCATATACAGTCCCCCGTAAAAGTATCCATCTTTTTTTATCAGGAGACCATTTGTAAATTCCTGTCTCTTTTTGATTGGTGAATTGTGGTTTGTCACCTGTTAAAAGAAGATAAATATCATCATTTTTTGGATTAATTTCAATTTGTGGAATAATTTTATCTCCAATAGGTAAGCCTTGATTTATCCACTCCCATTCTCCAGCTAATTTCTTTCTTGCAATTCCTTTTCCTTGTGTTCCTGCATAAAGTGTTCCTAAAGAATCTCTTGCTAGAGAGAGATATTGTGTATTAAATTTTTCATTTGTAGTTTTATTCCAGCTTAATCCATGGTCATGGGATTCCATTATTGCTCCTTCTCCATTTAACAAAAGATCAGCTGCTCCGCCATGTGGCCAATCATGTTGTGTTCCAGTTGCAGCATACACAAGAGTGCCATCTTTTGGATCAAATGTAAAATCATAAATGGAATTATAACCAGGGGAAATAATTCTCCAGGAGTCTCCACCATCTTCTGTTACAAGTCCACTAATATCTGCTGCTGTAGCATAACCAAGTTTTGAATGAGTAGGATGAAATTTTAAGTATCGTATTGATGTTACCTCTAATCCTGTTGATTTCCATTTTTTTGCTTTAGTTCTTGGTAAAGTATCTGCAAATTGTGTAAAAGGAGATAACCAATGATTTCCTAAGTCTTTTGTGACATGAAGAAAAAAATTTCCACTGCCTCCAGCCATTGATGCATTTCGTTGATTTACACTAAACCAATAATATCCAGTATCCCACCAACCTATATCAACACCAACAGCGGAATAATCTAATCTATCTTGGGTCCAAGCTTGAAACGGAATAACATCCCAATCAAGTTGATTGAACTTTAAAGTAAACGATTTTCCTCTATCTTCAGAAACAAATACTTTTGTTCCATATGCATTTGGCCAAGATCTATCACCAACAACATAGATCACATCTGCATTATTTTCTGCCATGGCAATTTGTTTTCCACCTACTTGGTGAGTCTGTGTAAATTCTCCTAAATCATGTTGTATCCAGACAAAACCGCAAGCAGAATGCCAACTGCATGCTAAAGTATTTTTATCAATATAAGCAAGAGTTATTTTTCCATTTTTTGAACCACCAGCAAACCATCTAATATCTGCAGCATGAAATAATGAAAAACTCTCTCCATTATCTAAAGAAACATAAATCCCATCTGCAGTAGCATGATAAATTATATGAGATTCAGGATCGATAAATGTTCCATAAGAATCTCCTGACAAAGATGGAATATGTTTCCAAGTAATCCCTGCATCAAGAGTTTTAAATAATCCATTATTGGTTGCTGCAAAAATTATATTTTGATAAGAATTATCAGATATCCAATAACGAATTCGTACATCATTATTAAAATCTATACTATTCCAGGTGATTCCACTATCATTACTTTTTACAGGATTAATTCCATTGGGTGCATGAAACAAAGTTTTTCCATCAGCACTAAATCCAATGGGGGCACTATTTTCTAAGTCATTTCCATAAGTTGTTTGTAAATCACTTATTGGAACCCAACTATCTCCTTGATCAGTACTCCTAAATAATGTACCCATATCTGTTCCAACAAACCAAAGATTTTGCTGATAAGGGCTCATTGAGAATCCACTCATTGCCCCACCACCGCCAATTCCTAAAGGAAAAAAAGACTTATTCATTGATCTATTTATTGAATTATTTATTATTTGATCTTCAAAAATAGTATCTTTAGAAATATTATATTCTTTCTCAGTTTCATTATTATTATAAAGAGGGGATTGTTTAATTGTATATTTATTCATGGTATAAAATAGAAAAAAAATGATTAAAGTAATGATGAATAAAGCAAATGAAACATATACTATCAAAGGAGTTTTTTTTGGCATTTTATTAATAGGTTATTCATATTAATAAATGTTGAGTATATAAAAATAATAATTATTAATCCAAAACTTAATAAACAAAACAATACTCTATTGTAAAATGGAATTAAATCACAAAATAGCAGCAATTCCAAAAATAATGTATGGTACTGCATGGAAAGAGGCTGCTACAGAAATTCTTGTAACAACTGCAATTGAAGCAGGATTTAGGGCTATTGACACGGCAAATCAAAGGAAACATTACAATGAAGCAGCTGTTGGCAATGCAATCACAAAAGCATTAACGACTAATCTAAGACGAGATGAATTATTTTTACAAACAAAATTTACTTATAAAGATGGCCAAGATGAAAGAATTCCTTATGATCCAAAAGCAGATTTCAAGACGCAAGTAAGGCAATCTTTTCAAAGTTCACTTGATCATTTACAAGTAGAATATATTGATTCTTACCTCTTACATGGTCCATCAACTCATGTTGGTCTAGCTGAAGCTGATTGGCAAATATGGCAAGAAATGGAAGCATTACAAAAAGAGAAAAAAGTAATTTATCTTGGTGTAAGCAATATAGCACTACAGCAACTAAAACTTCTTTTTGAAAAAGCTGAAATAAAGCCTACTTTTGTACAAAACAGATGCTTTGCTCAGCAGCGTTGGGATAAAGAAGTAAGAATATTTTGTAAACAAAATAATATCATTTACCAGGGATTTTCTCTTCTTACTGCAAATTCATTTCTTATTCCTAAAATAAACATAATTGCAAAAAAAATGAATAAAACTCCTGCTCAAATCATATTCAAATTTTCTCAGCAAAGAGGTATGCTACCCTTAACAGGGACCAATAATAAAATTCACATGGCTGAAGACCTTGCATTAGATTTTACTCTTAATGATAACGATTTAAATTTCATAGAAAATATTGTAATACAGTAATTCAAAAAGAGAATAAAACATTATACTGTGTTATTCAAAAAAATGGATTAAATACCGTGTAGCTTGTAGTGATTGGAATTTTCACTTCTCACTATTTTCTTGGACAGGATTAGTTATGATTTGAGTTTCCTTTTTTAGATTAATATTTTTAATTTTTTCATGCACTTTCTCTTTTTGTCTTCGAAGAATTTCAACCAAAGTAATAAGAGCAACCAATCCACCAACAATAGTAGAAATTAAGATGGCATTATCAATCATTGTCTGCTTAAAGCTTTTTTTAATTTCTTGTGCACTCTCTATTTTTCCTTTCTGATAAGCAAATTCATTTTCAGCAAGCACATAATTTACATTTGACTCTTTTTCATCTTGTACTGCAAGACTTGCTTGTGTATTGCGGATATAAGTCTTAAGATCTTGTAATGAGATACTGCTCACATCAAAATCATTATTCTTTTTTTGATCAAATTGTTGTTCTAATTGTGAAAAATTAGTCTGGAGCAGAGCAATCTTGCTTTGCAGTTCATCAAGTTTTTTCTTTTTTTCCTCTTCTTTCTGCTTTTCTTTTTCAATATCAATTGCAACATAAAACGGATCATAGACAGTAATATTAGAATAAAAAATAAAATCTTTAATTTTAATTTTCAATGGAAGATTGCCAGTTTTCTTAAATTCTCCCGAAACAATAAAATATCCTTTTTCTTTTTGTTGCAATGTGTCAATAGTATTAATCTCATATGTTGAAAATCCAGCTGCTGTAACAACTGCTTCAAGATTCTTAAATGTTGTATTTCCAGCATTTTCAATTTGTAGATTAATCTGTGCATCTCCTAATTTAATGAAATCAGGAAATACTTTTAATAGTGAAATATTTTCTTGCAATTGAAGAGAAGAAGTATCAAGCGAATTATTTGTTAAAGTGTTGTTATCATTTTTTGTTCCATTTGATGGAGAATTATTTTGCATGGTATTATTACTGCTTTTATTTTGCTCAAGTACAGCAAATCCAGTGATGAAAGAACTATTTTGAAAATTATTACTGTTATTATTTGATGAATTCTCACTCTGATTATTCATGTTTTGATTTGTTGTATTTGTTATATTCTCTTCAGCAAAAACAAAACTGATTGAAAGCAATAAAATAATAATAATTAATAAGCTCTTTTTAATTGAATTCACCCTTTAAAATGAAGAAATTTCAATATTATTTATAAACATTGTTTTTCACTAAGCTATGACACAAAAAAAATAATAAAAAATAATATAAAAAAATAATCTCAGAATTATTCGAATCTTTTAAATAATTCAGTTGGACTAATCAGTTCTCCTTCACGTTCCCATGCATGTTCTTCATATACTTGCTTTACTCCTTCTCCTGCTTTATATTCGAAAAGAGTTATCATTCTTTGTTCTCCAGTAACATCTCTATCAATAATCTCTTCTGTTATCCAACGAGCTTTGCCATGATATCTGTCGTTCTTAGGGTCAGCAATAATACTATTTTCTACAGCAAGTAATTTTCCATCATAGTGCAACCTTTTACCGCCATATTTCCCTTCAGTAACTGTAAAGCCTTTTGAATACAATTCTTGAGCACTCTCTATTTCTGCAAGACACTTTTCAGCTCTTTCATAAAACATCTTACAAGTTCTTGCTGGCATACGTTCACAATCTTTGGTAACAACATCTTCAATTACTGTTTCATAATCAGGAAGAATTCCTGATTTTGCAGCAATTCCAATCAGTGTGTACACATCGCTGTTTGGATGATCTACTTTCCACTGCCAACTGTAATCTTCCGTAATCTCATCAAACAATTTTCTTCCTACTGGTGCTGAAGTTTCTGCTCTATACTGAAATAAATCAGTAACTACACTTTTTAAAACAGCAACCGTGTGCAATGTATGACTCGGAAATGCTGCATAAGTAGATGCATAAATAGCTATTCTGTCATCAATTGTTGTTGCTGTTGTTAATTTCTCAGCAATAAAATCTTTCACTAAAGCTGAAAAAATTCTGCTTGCATCATGGTCATCTCCTTCTTTCTTAATGCCTTCTCGATATATTTTTCTGTCATGTAAATTAGTTAATGCATTCAAAGCATCATCTAATTTTAAACTTCGAATATCTCTTTCAAGATCATCTGCTGTATAACTGCAGCAAAGGCAAGCTAACGATGTTATCTTATCCATTTTTTCTTTAGTTTTTATATCCATTGTTGTATCCATATTTCCACCCCAACTTTCTCTTATCTCTTTCTGAGTATGCTTTTTTATTTAGTTACTCATGAGTAATACTATGTTCATTTGAATACTTAAATTTAAATAGTAGCACTATACTACTCCTATATGCAAGAAATATTATCATTGTTACAAAAGCTTGACCTCTCACCAACTGCAAGCAAAGTATATTTAGCTCTCTTAGAATTAGGAAAAGCAACAGCTGACAAAATTGCAAAGCGTGCAGCAACATACAAAGCAAATACTTATGATGCTTTAGGACGATTATCAGAGTTTGGTTTAGTCACAGTAATCTATGAAGAAAATAAAAAATTCTTTATTCCGACAAATCCAGAAAAACTCCCGCAAATATTGCAGGAAAAACAAGAAGGAGAAATAAAAAGATCTGAAGAATTAAAAAAAGATCTTCAAAAAATAATGCCGCAGCTCAAAGCAAAATATCAATCAGTAAAAGAAAAAGAATTATTTGAGATCTACCGAGGAAGAAAAGCTTACAAATCAATTCTCAATGAGATAGTCAAAGAATCTCCAAAGCATTGGAAAGGGTTTGGAAATTTTCAAGTGCAGCAATTCTTTCCAATTGAATTTCAGCGCTGGTTCAAGCAAGTGCATATTCAACTCTTCTCAAATAAATCTGAAGAAGTAGTCAAACGAATAAAGGAAGCAAAAAAAATAACTTCAGCTGAAGTCATTTTTCTTCCAAAAGAAGTTTACATGCCGATAGTTTGGGTAGTCTTTGGAAGCAACGTATTAATAATCATTTACGAACCTGACATAATCATATTAAGAATAAAATCACAGCAAGTTGTAAAAACATTTTCTAATCAATTTAATTATTTGTGGAAAAAATATAAATAAGCGAATTAATTTTTTTTTTTGATGGCATTTGAAAATGATGATTTAAAAGACTGTTTGATTCTTTGGTGTGTGGAATATTTTGAATTTGATAGTTCTATAAGCGGATTATCTCTCCTTAGCAGGAAAAAACAACTGTATGAGAAAAAACCAATATTATATGCTCCTGCAGGTTTTGATTTTAATTGTAATATTTATTTAGTCTTAAAAGATCAAACACATCTTATCCAAAATAAACCGCAAATTCAAGAGAGTACTTGGCAACTCAACCAAATAATAGATATATAAAATCAAGAGATTTTCATTCTGCTGAAATAATTGGTGCTCTTCCTGGGTGCATTGATATGGTGGCCGATAATTTAAATATGCAAGGCCTTAGTTCAAAAGTAACGCATATAAATGGTACAATAAAACAATATAATCAATTCTGATCAAATTAAAGGTAAATTTTATTAATCATAATATAACTCCATAAACATGGAATATAAAACCTTATTGAATGAAGCAAAAATCCCAGTTCTTGGTGTAGGCACATGGCAAGTTGGCGGAAGAACTGAACCTGATTATTCAATTGATAAACAAGAGATTGCTGCACTAAAAAAAGCAATTGATTTAGGCTATACATTAATTGATACAGCTGAAATGTATGGTGGCGGCCATACAGAAGAATTAGTTGCAGAAGCAATAAAAAATGTTGACAGAAAAAAATTATTTATCGTCAGCAAAGTAATGGCGCAAAATCTTTCTTATAAGAATCTCATAGCAGCTGCAAAGAAAAGTTTAGAGCGATTGCAGACAAACTATGTTGATCTATACTTAATTCATGCTCCCAATCCAAATATTCCTCTCAAGGAAACAATGAAAGCAATGGATTATTTGGTTGAAAAAGGCCTTACTAAATTTATAGGAGTAAGTAATTTCTCAGTGAAAGAAATGCAGGAAGCGCAGAAATATTCTAAAAATAAAATCGTTGCAAATCAAATTCAATACAGTCTTCTCTGCAGAAATCAATCAACCTATCATCATTGTAGAAACATGGAGTCTGAAATCATTCCCTATTGTCAAGAAAATAATATTATCATCATGGCAGATCGACCACTACACAAAGGATTATTAGTCGAGAACAGTTATCCAGTATTAGAAAAATTAGCAAAAAAATACAGCAAAACAAAAGCGCAAATTGCATTGAATTGGTTAATCTCTAAACAAAATATAATCACAATACCAAAAGCAACAAACATCGAGCATTTAATAGAGAATATTGGTGCAATTGGTTGGAAATTAGATCAAGAGGATATCAATATTTTAGACAAAACAGATTTTAATTAATAGTACTGGTAAATAAAAAGTTATTTAAAAAATAATCTATTTCTTTATTTTGAGTATAATGGTAAATAAACCTACACAGAAACCTATTATTGTAAAGAACGATAGAATTGAAGATTCACTCACAGGTACAGTATTTGAAAGAATGAGTTTAGAACAATTGCTTGCCAATGTTGATGACAATGAAATTTGGAGAACAGAAGATAAAAATAATATTGATATAATTAAACAGAATATCACTAATGATTACAATCGTTTTATTTTGGTTCGTCAATCAAAGGAATCTTCATTTAAATTATCACAGCAATTACACATATCTGATGATACGATTAATAGCTGGCGTAGTGGAAAAATTCCTGCATCTTGTAAGAATTATATCAATTCATATCTTCCCAAAACTGATAAAGAGAGAATTGAATATGCCTATCTTCTTGGTGTATGCTCCACACAAGTAGGTCCAGAGAGAGGAAAAGCTCCTAAAATGATTAGAAGAATAAAAGATAAAATTGCAAGAGATAAATTTTGCAAAACACTTAAAAAATTTTCAAAGAGAAAAATTTCAATTATTGATGATGTTGTGCGTTATCATGATGTTCAGTTTAACAGTGTGCTTTACGGCGTGAGAAGAAATTATTTGCTAGACTATGTTGATTCTTCTCAAGAAAGAAACGCGTTTATTGAAGGTTATTTTGGTGCTATGCGAAATGATTTTAGAATCGTTAAAAATTCTCCTGTTATTATTATTTATAGCATTATTCCTCAAATAATTAAGGTATTATCTCTTGCTCTTTTTGAGAAAGAAGTATACTGTTATGTTAGCCCTAATGAAGATAGATTGATTATAGTAACGCTTCCAAATATGTCTGCACTTTCTCAATCAAAAATATTATCAAGAGCTGCTCAAATCAGTTTAGATGACCATCTTTTAAGTTCTGGAGATAAGAACTCATTATCAGTTAGGCAATATTATGAATTAAGAGCAGAAACAGTGCTATTATTAAATAAAAGTAAAGAAGGTTTAGTGCCAAAACTTCAGCTAAAATATCATTATGGGATACCAACAATAAGAAGATGGATCTCAGATTTGGTTGAAATAAATGGTGAACAAAATAAACCGCATATTGTTTCTTTATATGAAACGATGTGTGATTACCATGCTCTGCCTAATAAGTATACTATTCTTAACCCAGTGTGTATTAATGGTGATTGGTTTCTTCCAGTTGATGGATTTATCTATCGTTTCCCTATTAATGTTCAAAATAAATATCTTCGAGAATATGGGAAAGACTCTTTTGAATTAGAGGATGCAAATCATTTATGGGATAAATTAAAGAAAACTATTAAGCAGAGTAGGGATGGTGATCTTATAATTAATTATAATCCCGAAGAGAGAATCATTACTGATGTATCTTTATCAAAAAAGCTTCTTCAATAATAATATAATTAAAATAATAAATAAAATAAGCCATAATACATATAAATTAAAGCAATTTTCTCAATAATTGGTGGTAATAATGGTAGGAGATTTAACTGATAGGGTAGCAAGGCAAAAGGAAGCAACATTATACATGAGAAGAGATTATGCGCAAATTCAATTTGCATTAATTGAACGAGGTTACAAAGTAACTATCCAAGAACCATCAGATGATTTTCCAAATCCAACACTAATTATTGATTCTGCTGCAATAGAATATCACCCAAGAATTGAGCGTTATCTTGGTTTACGAGATATTCGATAATTTTTTTTGGTAATCTTATTTTTATTCGAAACTTAATCATTTCAATCCAATAATTTTTTAAACACAAAGTGTTTAAAAAATTTCTATGCAGAAAAACATATCTTTTATTGAAATTGCTTGCCTTGTAAAAGAATTGCAGATTTTAAAGGATGCAAAAATTGATAAAGTTTTCTTAAATCCAGAGCAGGATTTGTTATTACAAGTACATTTGCCAAATACAGGAAAAAAAATCCTAAGGCTTCATCCTCCCCATTTCTTTTATCTTTCAGAATACCGAGCAGATACACCTGAAAAACCCTCTGGTTTTTGCATGTTTCTAAGAAAACAATTGGAAAATACCAGAATTAAATCAATTGAGCAGATCAATGCAGAGCGAATTATTGCAATCACATTCCAAGGAAAAGATGAAACATTTACATTGTACACAGAATATTTTTCAAAAGGAAATATCATTTTTTGCAATGAAAAAAATATAATTTTAGCTGCATACGATCAGCAAGAATGGAAAGACAGAACAATTAAAGTTGACTTGGAATATCAATATCCAAAAAAAGCAACTAATTTTTTTACCCTAAAAAAAGAACAATTAACAGAGTTAATCAATGATACAGACAAAGAAAGCATTGTAAAATTATTAGCACTTGACCTTGGCTTGGGTGGATTATATGCTGAAGAACTCTGCTTAAAAGCAAATATCAACAAGACAAAAAAACAATTGTCTGATAATGAAATAACTGCATTATACAATGAAATAAAACATCTCCGATCATTGCCAATAAAACCATTCTATGTTATTGATATGAACGAACTTGTCCCTTTTGATTTAGCATTATTCCACGAGAAACAAAAAAAGTTATACTTAACATTCAATGAATTATTAGACACAGAACTAACAAATATCCTCTTAAAGCACAAGCAATCCGAACATTCAAAAAAAGCATCAAAAAAAAAGGATGAAGTCCTCAAAATAATGGCTCAGCAAGAAGAACACATCGGTCAAATAACAAAACTAATCAATGAAAACCAGCAAAAAGCAGAGCATATCTATAATAATTATCAGCTCATTGATTCTATTCTCAAAGAAATGCAAAAAGCAAGAGAAAAATATTCATGGAAAGAAATCAAAGAAAAAGTAAAGGGTCACAAATTAATTAAATCAATTAATGAAAAAGAGAATGAGATAACTGTTGAAATTTAAAATTTTGTACTATAATATCTTCTAATTGGTTCTAACTTTCCTAAATTATCCAATTCTTTCTCCCACGCATATTTATCAGAATCAACTATTTTTATTCTTGGGATTTTGGGAATTCGAACATTCTTTCGAAGTTGTATATCAATGATATTACGAGAACTTCCAAGAGAGAAACTTCCTGATTGATGATTTATGAATCGTACATAATCTCTTATTTGTTCATCTCCAACACCTGACCATTCAAAAACTCTTTTATAATTGTTACCAGGATGATAACTGATTCCATCTTCTGCTCTTATTGGATTTTGTGTTCTATGTTTTTCAGCATCAATACTATAAAAATCAAAACCATTCTCATAGAAAAATTCCTTATAATCTGAATTATGAATTCCCGTTGTCTCTCCATATTTAATATAAATAATGGCATTTGCATTTATATTACGGATATCTGGTGTTAAATTTAATCCCCCAGGCATCCATGAATTAACTACTACAGCAAATCCTTCTGATTTATATTTTTGAACTGCATCATGAGAATTACTGTTAACCAATTTTAAATGGGGGTGAGAATAAGGACTATTTTCTATTAAAGAGTTATCAGGATCTAATCCAACAACAGTAACTTCACCTGTTTCTGCTAAAAGATATGCTAAAAATCCAGTACCACAACCAACATCAAGAATTTTTGGTCTTCCTTCACCTTTATGCACTGCTTTTGCAATTTCAACAAATCTTTGAATTTCTTCTCTTCGCGGCGCCCAAAAAGAAACTCGCATTCTATCTTTAGTGCCACAAATATTTTCAAGAGTAATCTCTTGTAATGGTCTTCCTTTCATTTCATATCTTTCATCATCATTCATGGTCTTAATCTGTACTGGTAATATTTAAATGTTTTGATTTTACAACTACTTGTTAGTAGTTATTTCATTCTTTTGTAGTCCATCACAAAATAATTTTTACTAACAACTCTTAAAAATTTATTCAATCAAGTACAAATTTAATATAGGTGAAGTAATATTACATTGATTAAAAAGAAAAGGTGGAACAGCGATGCCAGTTTCCCGCATATAAATGCAGTACTCGAAGCAACGTGGGCTTGCTTGACTTCTGAGTTCGAAATGGGTTCAGGTATTACCAAGCCGCTATGGCCGTTCACAAACTATGAGAATAATGCTTTATTTATAAATATTACTATTATTTGTTGTGGAATACCCATCGCTTGCGATGCTTATAACTTGTTATAAGCTTAATAATGTCGATAAAGTCGGCATTATTTTTGATTGGGTGAAACCTTCGATGTTTTCTATCATAGGGGTCCCACAACATTACTTCAGAACGAAGGTCTGAAGGATTACAAACATTGTTTGAAATAAAAATCCCATTCATGTAAAATTCATATAAATACCAGGCCCCTTGGGACGATTGGGATTTTTATTTTCAACAATTTTCGATATATTTATTAAATAAAACAACTATATCAATTTTTATGAAAGAAAAAGAATATACAAAAGTAAAAGACATTTTTGGTGCATTTCACTTTAACAAACCAATTTCAGAAATTATGAAAGAAGTAGATGAAGAGTTGGATAGTAAATTTTTCTAAAACTGCAAAGAAAAGCTATATTAACCAGTACTTGAGACCACAATATATTCTATGCGGAGGTGGCAGAGCGGTCAAATGCGCTACCTTGAGGGGGTAGTTCCTTAGTGGATTCGCGTGTTCAAATCACGTCCTCCGCATTTTTATCTTCATTTGTATTCTATTCAAATTTATATAAAAAAATCTTCGTGCGTAATTTACATCTTCCACAACTTATATAAACCTTCTCAAATTCTCTTTTCATACAATGAAAATTACAATGATCGGTACTGGTTATGTTGGATTGACAACAGGAGCATGCCTTGCAAACCTAGGGCATGATGTTATTTGCTTAGATATCGACTCAAAAAAGATAGATAACCTCAACAAAGGAATCATGCCTATTTATGAACCAGGTTTAAAAGAATTAGTTGAACGAAACGGAAAAGAAAAACGTCTTCAATTCACAATCGATTTAAAAAAAGCAATTGAATTTGCAGAAGTTGTTTTTCTTGCAGTTGGTACTCCTCAAGATGACGACGGAAAAGCTGATTTAAAATATATTTTCAAAGCAGCAGAAGACATTGCAAAATCAATGAATAATTATAAAGTAATTGTCATTAAAAGTACAGTTCCAATTGGTACTGCAGAAAAAGTAAATGATATTCTCAGAAGACACACGATGTATCAATACGATGTCGTCTCAAATCCAGAATTTCTACGAGAAGGTTCAGCAATTCGAGATTTTACTTCTCCTGATAGAGTTGTCATTGGTGTCAATTCAGAGCGGGCAAAATTGCAAATGATAAACATCTACAAAAGCATGGAACGACCAGGAAATCCTCTAATGATTACAGATATAAAAAGTTCAGAATTAATCAAGTACGCATCAAATGCAATGCTCGCTACAAGAATTTCTTTCATGAATCAACTCGCCCCTCTCTGTGAAAAACTTGGCGCTGATATCAAAGCAGTTGCAGAAGGCATGGGATTAGATAAAAGAATTGGCCCACGTTTTTTGCAAGCAGGCGCAGGTTACGGTGGAAGTTGTTTTCCAAAAGATGTTAAAGCATTATCCTACACATTGCGAGAATACGGTTGCAATGCAGATTTAATTGAAGCAGTTGATTTAGTCAATGAAAAACAGAAATTATACATTATTCCTAAAATAAAATCACTGATCGGCGATTTACATGGCAAAACAATTGCAGTCTGGGGTTTAGCATTTAAACCAAAAACAGATGATATGCGTGAAGCTCCTGCAATTCCAATTATTACAGAATTACTCAATCAAGGTGCAACGATTAAAGCATTTGACCCAGTTGCACAAGATGAAGCAAAAAAATTATTTCCAAAAATAACCTATGGTGCAAATCCTTACGATGTTTTAGAAAACAGCGATTGTTTAGTCATCATCACCGAATGGGATGAATTTCGTTATTTAGACAAGCAAAAAATAAAATCATTAATGAAAGAGCCAAACATCGTCGATGGTAGAAACATTTACGAACCAAAAGAAATGAAAGAATTAGGATTCAATTATTTATGTGTTGGGAGAATATAATTTCAATTTATAAACCAATCATTTTTCCAAATCTTCTGTAAAATTCTGCTCCTGTAATCCCTAATGCTTGAAATCTTCTTTGTTGTTCACCCATCTTTTCATAAGGATTAGAGTCATCATTTAGATATAAAGAATCAATTTTTCCATCTACTAATTCAAGTATTGGAAAATCTTTTGCTAAACTTTGTGCCCTATATTGGTATTCATAAGGGGTGTGACCATCATGCATTCTTATTTTATTCATAGCATGGTGAAATGCTTCAGGTGCTACAATATAGAGAGGAACACCATCACTATTTTCATACCATAATTTTTGCCAATTACTCATTTTATTAAGTATTTTTGTTGCAACAAGTAATTTAACATCATTTGATGCTACGGTAGAGTATTGTGATTGTAAATCTGTTAACATCTTATCAACATGACCATCAGACTTTCTTAATGCACTTACTATCTTCTCATCAAACTTGTTCCGGGGATCCGAAAATACTATGTATTCATTTGATGATTTGCTACCTAATCTCATTCCTAGCTGCTCTTGTGATGGCATATCTGTTAATGTTTGTTCATCAAACAGCTGAGAAGAACAAAAATCTGATAAAACAATAAAATATTTTTTCTTATTTGGACTATAAATCGGATTAAAAAAATGAACTTTATCTGTTAAATCAAATTCTTCAGGGCGATATTGAAAAAAAGTATCAACTGGTATTAGAATTGGTTCTACATTATTATTATTATTATTATTTTGCAAAGTAGAAACAGCAATGCTTGTCCAAAGTAATTCTTTTTGAGCATCATGATATCGAGAAGATGCAACATAGCCATGTCCTTTCGTAGATGCAGTACGAAGGTCTCCGATAAACTGATCTATTTGTGGATGCTCAATTCCAACACCATATTCTCCTCGAAGTAATTCATCCAATCGAGGCAAACTTTCTCGAACTGCAGTTACATAAGGATGAGTTGAACTTTCAATTGTTCCAATTCTAATAAGATCTTGTTCTGTTAGTGGCATAAATCTCTAAAAAATAGGAATAGTATATAAATCTTCCTGATTTTAAACTACTTGTTAGTAGTATCTTATTTTAATAATAAATCCTTTAAATTTATAAATCCTCTCCCTTCCTTGATAATTATGCCTCAGCTCAACATCCTCGTTACCGGTGGCGCAGGTTTTATTGCAAGCCACATCGTTGATAAATACATTTCATTAGGTCATAAAGTAATTGTTTTAGATCATAATCTCAAAAATAAATCGTATCTCAATCCAAAAGCAAACTACATCGAAGCAGACATAACCAATTTAAAAATAGAAGAAATTTTTAAAAATAATAAAATCGATATCATTAATCATCATGCAGCACAAATTGATGTTGCATTTGCAGAAACTAACCCTCAAAAAAATGCAGAAATAAATATTTTCGGCACAATCAATCTACTCAATCTTGCAAAAAAATATAACATCAAAAAATTTATTTTCTCCTCGAGTGCAGCATTATACGGCAACGTCAAACAATTGCCAGTCACTGAAACGACACCAACGAATCCAGATTCTCAATATGGTCTTTCAAAATTATGTGCAGAAAAATATGTTTTTCTCTATCATCAATTATATAATTTAGACATTACAATCTTTCGATACGCAAATGCCTATGGTCCAAGACAAAAGGGCGGTGCGATTCCTTTATTCACAAAGAATCTATTGCAAAATAAACAATTAACTATTCGTGGAGACGGTGCAATGACACGGGATTTTGTTTTTGTTGAAGACATTGCAGAAATCAATGCAATCATGCTTACTAAAAAAACAAAATCAAAAATATTTAATGTAAGCACAAACACAGAAATTTCAATGAATGATGTTATAACTATCTTGTCAGATTTAACAAAATTACAGCCAAAAATAATAAAAACACAATTAATTGCAGGAGAAATAATCAACAGCAGATTAGATAATACTCTTATGAAACAAGAGCTGCAATGGCAGCCAAAGACAAGCTTTAAAGAAGGATTGCAAAAAACAGTTGCAGCTTTCAAAAAAGAATTAAAACAATCAGGTGAATAAAATGAACATTCTCGTTACAGGTGGATCTGGATTTATTGGCAGCCATTTATGCGAAGCATTACTCGCTAAAAAACATAATGTCATATGCATAGATAATTTTGGTAGCGGTGATGCAAAGAACATCCAACACCTTTTACAGAACAAAAACTTTCAATTCATCAAGCACAATATTATCCAGCCGTTGCAGATCGACGGTAAAATAGACCAAATATTCCACTTAGCCTCAAGAGCTTCTCCGATTGATTACCAACAATATCCTGTTGAAACAGCATTATCAAATTCATTAGGGACGCATAATATGATTAAATTAGCATTAGAAAAAAATGCCACTCTTTTATTTTCTTCAACATCAGAAGTCTATGGTGACCCTGCAGTGCATCCGCAAAAAGAAAATTATTGGGGAAATGTGAATCCAATTGGTATTAGAAGCTGTTATGATGAGTCAAAGCGTTTTGCAGAAGCACTATTGATGGCTTACTATCGAGAATACAAAGCAAAAGTAAAAATCATCCGTATCTTCAACACCTATGGTCCACGAATGCGAAAAGATGATGGTAGAGTTATTCCAAACTTTATAACACAAGCATTAGCAAACAAACCAATCACCATTTACGGAAATGGCAAGCAAACAAGATCTTTTTGTTACGTCGATGATTTAGTTACAGGAATTATAAAAATGATGGACTCAGACCAACTTGGTCCAATGAATTTAGGCAATCCAAAAGAAAATACAATGATTGAAATTGCAAATTTCATCAAAAAAATAGCAAATTCAAAATCAGAAATTATTTTTAAGCCCTTACCAGAAGACGATCCAACCCGAAGGTGTGCAGATATTTCACACGCAAAAAAAACATTGCAATGGGAACCAAAAGTAACTCTTGATGACGGCTTAAAAAAAACAGTTGATTGGTTCAGGAAGAATTAATTGTATATTATTTTAATTTATGTCTTTCATTTTTCAAATTTATTTTGAACATAAGTCTTTCAAGACTTTCTTTTGACCTTTTTTCTCTTTCCTTACTTCTCTCATAGTATTCATGATTGAATAACTGAAAATAAGGCACTTCTGCTAAAGAATGCTCTTTACTTATACCTGAAAGCCAGAGTCTATTTTTAACAAGAGCATTAGCATCATCCTCATAACATGTTCCCTGTGCGATAAACTTAGAGTCATTCACACATTTTACTGCTTCATCAATTTCTTCAGTTGATGGTTCTTTATGCAAGAATTCAGGAATTTCACCTGCTATTAACTTTTGTTTTTTTAAACAAATTTCAAATCGATGGAAAGGATCATAATTGATGTTAAAATCAGAAATACCTGTATGCATTTCGTGACCCTCAATAGTTGCACCATACAATAAAAAGGTATTAATCCATTTTTCATGTTTTCGTAATGTGTAAATTGATTTAGGATATTGTGTCGTTTCAAATGCTGTTCTTAGTAAAGATGCCCCTAAAGAATCATCATCATACATATATGGTTCAATTACAATAAGATAGCTTCCTTCCTTAAGTGCTTCAAATACTGTTTTTAAATATTTATAGGGATTTGGTGAATGATGCAAGCTATCTTTGAGAAGAACAATATCAGCATCTTCATTTTTCATAACTTGTGTAATTTCTCTACATATTTCATCTATTGTCAATTTTGAAATATCTATTTTTTTCTTACTAAATAATCTATGTTCTCTCTCAATTCCCGCTATTGCATCCATTCTAATATTGTAAATAGAAGTTATTTTTGAAAAATTTTTTAAAACAAAATCTGGTGCGGTATCAATCATGTCATATAAATATTTACAATCTGTATGAATTTGTTCTATTGTAAGGCTGCTATCCTTTGCAAAGTATTGGTCAAGGTATAATCGCAACCTGTCTTTTATAGACACTTTTTTCTTTTCTTGCTTAGCAAGTTTTTCATGCCATGAAACACAATCTTCTAAATATTTTTTAAGATTCTCTTGTTCATTTTTTCCTTGAATAAAT
>Ga0209515_10001439_pt1 | contig 40077 bp, 38 predicted proteins | sample Subgroupgradi54m_FD_187454 | JGI IMG/M metagenome (GOLD analysis project Ga0209515, IMG submission 187454) | Subsurface groundwater microbial communities from S. Glens Falls, New York, USA - GMW60B uncontaminated upgradient, 5.4 m (SPAdes)... ... | reverse complement strand
AATTCATTGGCGAATTCATTGGCGAAAACGGGCGAAACAGCGTGGGCGTGCCTACGGCACGCCCACTCCTTGGTTGGTTCTCAACCGCTAAGTTCCATTCTGGTGCCGAGGGAGGGATTTGAACCCACACGCCCCTTGCGAGACTCGGGATTTTAAGTCCCGTGCGGCTGCCAGTTACGCCACCTCGGCACACAGACTTAAAGGAACTGAGGGTAATGGGCCCACCAGGACTCGAACCTGGAACCAACCGATTATGAGCCGGTGGCTCTAACCATTGAGCTATGGGCCCACAGGGGAGAAATTTTTAAAAATTTCTCCCCTGTGGGCCCTGCTTTATCCCGTTAGAAGTAGCATCGCCAAGGTCCTGCGGACTCGCGCTCCTAGCGCGAGCGAGACTTCTAACGGGATTATCTTTTAACCGGTTGAAAAATATCCGGCCTACCCATTGGTACTATAGCTGGTTCAAAGGTAGCTGATGTAGAATCAAATCCAAACTCATCTTCTTTTTTATGATTTCCATTTCCGTTGCCATTTCTTTTTCTAACCTTCACCAGACCGTAGGTTAAAATGCCCATCAATCCAACTAAACCAATGGCGGTGAGCCAAACAATATTCGAGAAGCCAAATCCTCCCAACGAAGCCGATAGTGAGACATTGTCATCACCACCGATAACGATAGTTAAATAAGAAGTGGTTGCGAGTTGAATACCAGCTATGTCTTTATATGTCAAAACCGAGGTAAATATTAAATTCTTCCCGGAAGGAACATCCTCTTTTATCCTTGAAGAAATAACAACTGCTCCCTGACCATCGGTTTTAATATCGCCTAAATCAAACTCAATAATATTACCGGCGATTTTGATTGGTTCCAAATTAGAACTTACATACTGCGCTTCTGACGGAATAATTACTTTGAGTCTTGATTCACTGAAAGTGTACTCGGAATCATTTTTGTAAACTACCGTATAAGTAAACTCTTCGCCAGGTTTAGGCTTTATGTCATCAGCGACCACAACTAGGGCTCCGTTATCATTAAGGGAGTACTCGAGAGAAATAAAAGATGGACGCAAATTTGTCTGTTTTTTAACTATAGCGGTATTGGCATTGGCTGACCCTAAATTTGAACTGGTAGAAGTGTTTTTTACACTTCTATTACTATTGGTGGAGTTACTGCCGAGAACCTGTCCACCTGATTGATTCGTAGCTGAGGCAGTGAAGCTTCTGACCTCACCGAAACTAGTGCCGCTATTATTTTGAGCAGCGACTCTGTAGTAATATGTCTTGCCAGTTTCTAGTCCAGAAAGATTACCGGCCACAAGTTGCCATGAATTTCCCGGATTAAGACTTTGAACTGATGTTTTCTGACCAAAACTGGAGGTTGCTCCAAAATCAAACCAAAACTGAGTCTGCATATTATTAGGATTGATGCTACCATTTAGAACGGCTGAATTAGCCGAAACGGAAGCAGGACCATTAGTCATGACTAAGGGAGACCCGGTAGTGTTATACCCGCCAGAAGAATTATTCCCATTAGAAGAATTTGAAGAGTTTGAATTATTATTATAGCTATTATTAGACGACACTCCGCCGCTAGAAGAAGTGGTAAAACTTCTTATCTCACCATAAGTGGTTCCATTTGAATTTTGAGCAACAGCCCTGTAGTAATAGGTTGTGTCCAATCGAAGATTGATTATCCCGGCCTGGATATTAACGAAATAGTTTCCACTTCCTGCACCCTGATGACCTCGAGAAACTATGGGGGGATTGCTGGTATCTATCTGAAACCAAAGCTGAGTATAGGCGCCATTTGGATTAACCGAAGCATTTAAAGAAACATTTCTAGAAGATATAAAATCGGCCGGACCAGTAGTTAGGCTTGGGATAGACGAAGCTGAAGCTCCATTAAAACCGAAAGACGACGCAATAAGCGCTATTAGTAGAATTATTGTTGTCTTACCTATATTATTCATATCATTAGAGACAGTGAATTATAATGGATATTAGGCCATTAAAACAACTTTTAAGCTGTTTTAATTATATCATACCACTATCAATAAGTCAAGGTAGTGGACCTACCGGGAATCGAACCCGGCCCTCTTCCATGCCATGGAAGCGTAATACCGATTTACTATAGGCCCATTATAAATTCAATTGAAAAAATAACACAAAAGTGCTAAAATTTCAAGATAAATTAATTTACTGTTGCCCTCGTAGTTCAATGGATAGAACGATTCCGTCCTAAGGAAAAAATGGGGGTCCGATTCCCTCCGAGGGCACTAGACAAAAATGCAACTACCAGAAGAAATAAAAAATATATTAAAGAAATTACAAAAAGCCGGATATGAAAGCTATGTTGTTGGCGGATGCGTACGCGACTTATTAATGAAAAAGGGGCCAAAAGATTGGGACATAACAACAAATGCTGAACCAGAAGAAATACAAAAAATCTTTACGGACAATGTGTACGAAAACGAATTTGGGACGGTCGGAGTTAAAACAGGATCAGACAATCCCGATTCAGTAATTGTAGAAATAACCCCCTACCGGATTGAGGGGAAGTATACCGACAAGCGTCATCCCGACAAAATTCAATTTGCTAAAACACTCGGGGAAGATCTATCTCGACGAGATTTCACAGTTAACTCTTTGGCCATGGATATAGAAGGTGAAATAGTCGATATGTTTGATGGCCAAGCCGATATTAAATCGAAAATTATAAGGACTGTCGGGAAGCCAGAGCAAAGATTTTCTGAGGATGCCCTGCGATTATTGCGAGCTGTTAGGCTCGCGACGGTACTAGATTTTAAGATTGAAGAAAAAACAAAAGAAGTCATAAAACAAAATTCTGAATGGCTACGGGCCATATCCAAAGAACGCATTCGAGAAGAATTTATAAAAATTATTAAATCCGACAATGCCTATTCGGGAATATCGCTTCTTGAAGAAACCGGCCTACTTCAATATATTGTCCCCGAACTACGGGAGGGGATTGATGTCGGACAGAACCTCCATCATATTTATACCGTTTGGGAGCATAATACTCGAGCGCTTAAATATACGACGGAAAAAAAGTATTCCCTTGAAATTAGACTCGGCGCCTTATTCCATGATGTGGGTAAGCCGAGAACCAAAAGAGGAGATGGAAAGTATTCAACTTTTTATGGCCATGACATTGTTGGCGCAAGAATGACCGCTCAAATCATGGAACGCCTAAAATTTCCTAATGATATAACTGAAAAAGTAACTAAGCTTGTTCGCTATCATCTCTTTTACTACAATGTTGACGAAGTTACTGAATCTTCCGTAAGGAGACTAATGGTTAATGTCGGCCCGGAGAACATGGAGGATCTAATAAAAATAAGAGAGGCCGACAGAATTGGCTCAGGTACCCCCAAAGCAGTACCCTATAAACTCAGACATCTTAAATATATAATCGACAAAGTTTCCCATGACCCGATATCGGCCAAAATGTTAAAAGTTAGCGGAGAAGATGTAATGAAAGAACTCGAGATCAAACCTGGGCCTAAAGTCGGCCTTATACTAAACTTTCTTCTGGCTGAAGTAATAGATGACCCCGAAAAAAACAAGAAAGACTTTCTGAAACAAAGAATCCACGAGCTGGACAAAAGGTCTCCCGAAGATCTAAAGAAAGCTTTAGAAAAAATAGAAAAGGCGGTTGAAAAAGAAGAAAAAGAGAGAATGAAGAAGTACTATGTATAAACAATCATGAAGAAGATTAAGATAAAACGATTTGATAAGAAACTGCCGTTGCCGGAATATAAAACTTCAGGAGCAGCGGGGTTTGACATGTCAGCAAGGGAAAAAACTACTATCCAACCTGGGGTTGTCGGCTATGTCCCCCTTAATGTCGCTATTGAAACACCTAAAGATCATTTCTTCGTACTAGCCGCAAGAAGCTCAACTCATAAGATGGGTCTGATGCCTGCTAATGGTATTGGAATAGGTGATTCAGACTTTAGAGGCGATGAGGATGAATATAAAATTGCATTATTAAATTTTACAGATAAACCCATCACCGTAGAAAAGGGGACAAGAATTGCCCAAGGACTGATTGTGAAACACATCAAAGCTAACTGGCAGGAGGTACCGAAAATGAAGAATAAAACTCGCGGTGGTTTTGGATCAACGGGAAAAAAATAAGATAGTAAAATACCTAAAAATCTGCTAGAATATAAACGGTTTTAATGCGGGACGTAGTGTAACGGTAACACGCCTGATTCGGGTTCAGGAGATTTTCCGGGTTCGAATCCCGGCGTCCCGACCAGACGATTTGACTAAACATTGTTTTAATATATAATATTAGTTCTATATTCCTACTTGGGGTGATACTTGGGATTAGTTATCCAATTTCAAAGAAGAGCCATAGAGAAAGTGTTCGCTAGAACCCATATTACAATCACAAAAGAAACTGAATTTCGTCTTAATGGTCATGGATTAACCTTTCTTGGTACAAGTACCGGAGTCGGTACTTGTTCAGATATTCACGGGATAAACATCGCTGTTTTAGGGCAAGGCTCAGGAATCAGACCCGCTCACCCCCTTACTTCTCCAATTGATTGTCTAGGCCTAGTTCTTCTAAGAAATCTTCTTCCAGAGGAATACGAAGATCAGAAAAAATCAGGATGGTATGTCGGACAATCTATGTTAATGATAGAGGGGTTAAAAATAAAAGAAGAGCGATCACCAAACAACTCAATCAACCTGAAATTGAGCGGACGCAAGTCAAGTTATGTCCACTTAGTATAGTCAGCCGACGGGCTGATTTTTATTTGATAAAATAATCAGACACTGCTATAATCTCGAACATGATAAAAAACAATGGAAAACATCTCTTGACCTCTGAATCGGTTACCGAGGGCCATCCAGATAAAATGGCTGATCAAATTTCTGATGCGATTCTTGATGAAATATTAAAACAAGATCCCTATGGAAGAGTTGCGGTTGAAACCTTACTTACAACTGGCCTAGTAATAGTCGCCGGAGAAGTTACAACCAAAGCATCTTTTAATGTTCCGGATATTGTTCGAAAAACAATTAGGGATATCGGCTACACAAATTCGGATTACGGTTTTGATTCTGAAACTTGCGGGATACAGGTATCATTACAAAAACAATCTCTCGATATAGCTCAGGGCGTAAGTCACTATCGTCAGGAAAAGCCGGAACTGGTTGGAGCGGGGGATCAGGGCATAATGTATGGCTACGCCACAAATGAGACCAAAGAACTTATGCCCCTGCCCATAATCCTTGCCCATAATTTAAGCCGCCAACTGGCAAAGGTCAGAAAAAATGGAACTTTAAAATATCTCCGACCAGACGGTAAGGCCCAGGTCACCGTAGAGTACCTTGATCAACGCCCGGTTAGAGTTCATACGGTTTTAGTATCAACCCAACATGCTCCCGAAATAAACATGGAGGAACTTAGAAAAGACATAATAGACGAGGTGATCAGAAAGGTTATTCCCAGAAAATTAATCAACAAAGAAACTAAAATTTTAATAAACCCAACCGGTAGGTTTGTTATGGGCGGGCCCCATGGCGACACTGGACTAACCGGTAGAAAAATAATCGTAGATACTTACGGCGGAGTCGGCTCCCACGGCGGGGGAGCATTTTCAGGAAAAGACCCAACCAAAGTTGACCGTTCAGCATCTTACGCCGCCCGTTGGGTTGCCAAAAATATTGTTGCCGCAAAATTAGCAGATAAGGCTGAGGTTCAGATAAGCTATGCCATAGGTGTACCCGAGCCACTTGCTGTTGATATAAACATTTCCGGCAAAAATAAAATAAATAACGCCAAGCTCAAAGATGCCGTACTTAAGGTTTTTGACTTAAGACCAGGAATGATAATTAAAAACCTAAACCTCCGAAGACCGATTTACCGACAAACCGCTGCTTACGGCCATTTTGGCCGTCTTGACATAAACATACCTTGGGAAAAAACAAACAAGGTCTCAGAACTCAAAAAAGTGTTAAAATAACAAAGGCCTGCTTGGAGATATAAAATTAGCCAAAGCCTTGCCCAGCAAGGCTTTTTGATTTAAACTTTTATTATGAAAATATGGCTAGATGACCAACTAGATGATCCTGAACTTCCTGCACGCCATACACCAGATGGATGGGTTGGGGCGAAAAGTTCGGAAGAATTTAAAAAGATAGTAAGAGATGCTAAAAAGAACGGGGATAAGATCGAAGCACTAGAATTGGATAACGACCTCGGAGGAGACGATGAGGGGTTTAGGCTATTAGAATGGTTAAAAGGGTTTTGGCCTGAAGTATTACTAGGGGCTGAAATAGGAGTACATTCAAAGAATGAAGTCCGTAAAGAATGGATGTTAAATTTTATACGTCATTGCAGAGAAAACCCTCAAGAGGTTTTAGATTTTAAAAACCGACCCTCCTATGAAGATCTCTTCGGTGAGCTAGAGAAACCCAAATAAAAACGTGAGTGAGGGCCCGTAGTAAAGTGGCATTACGCGGCATTCGCATTGCCGAGGCGCGGTTTCGATTACCGCCGGGTCCACAACGTGTGATAAATCAGCAGATGACTGCTCATTATATCGAGTAAATAAGCCCCAATTTAGCGGTTCCAAATACTGCTATTTTGTTGCTCTAAAATTTGGATGAAAAAGATGCTGTTTGGAACCAGATAAATACGCTCCAGTCCAAAAGTCAGTTTTTTATTGACATAACTTCAATTAGGATTTATACTTTCACCGCGCTAGTTTATTGAAAAGAGAGGTTGGGATGAGTTTTAAAAGAATTCTGTTTTTTGTTTTTATGTTTGCACTGACATCGGGATACATTGAGATTGGTGCTCAAGGTAGACAATTGAATCCAAGCGAGACTACTATTTTGGAAAGCCGATTAGAGGGAGCCGATTACGTTGTTAGGGCCAAAGTTGTTGATATAAAGAAAATAGCAACATCTAAGAGCATATCTGAGCATAATCCCGATTGGCATCTAGCGACACTCAAAATAGAGTCTGTCCTTTTTGCAAAAAGATCCGTAGTAATCTTTGATAGAAAGAATGAGATGAATATTTATTTTCCGGCAAGTAATGATGTTGCTTGGACCGAATGGCCTAAGTTTACAAAAGGACAAAAGGGTATTTGGATTTTATATTATACCAAGAACCAAGTTTTAAAGGATATTAATCCGAATGCTAAAGTAGTATCGAATGAGTTTGATTATCAACCAATAAGCCTTGAAAAAGAAATACGTAAATTACTAAAGAAATGACAGCCGAGGAAACTCGGCTTTTTAATTAACATTGTAAATTCAGGATTCATTTGGTACAATAGACTTAAAGTATGAAAAGAATCATTCAATTCCATATATCTAAAGGTGATAAATACTATACTGCCGAAGGGATTGATTTACCTGTAGTTACTCAGGGTAAGACCCTAGATGAATTAGCAGTAAATATCCAAGAGGCAGTTGACCTGCATTTAGAGGGAGAAAATCCTGCTGATTTTGATATTGCTCCGAATCCCTCTGTTTTGATGAATTTCGAACTTCCTCAGATTCATGCCTAGACTCAAGGTCTTATCAGGTGAAGATGTGATAAAGATTCTTGAGTCTTTTAATTTTGCCATAATTTCTCAAAAAGGAAGTCATGTTAAACTTCGCCGAACTATAAAGAAAAACAATCAGACTCTAACCATTCCGAATCACAAAGAATTAGACAAAGGAACTCTTCGGGCTATTTTTAATCAAGTCTCAAAATATATTTCTGAATCCGAGCTCATGCCTTATTTTTATAATGAATAATCTTGAATTTGTTGCCAGGCCTTCAATTCTTCGATAACCTGGTTCCAGTTGAGTCTCACGAAGTCCACTATGATAAAAAAAATAATATCTTTCTCTATCCTTGCGATCCTCTTGTTGATTTCTTGGTTAGGGATAAAAATATTAGCACCGAGACAAAACTCCGGTTCTGTCTCTAAAACAGAAAAAATGGACATAGATCTTAGCGTCTACGATCTTGCCGATCTATACAAAGAAACGAAGAGTAAATGTAGTGATACATCCTGTTTTGAGAAAGAATTGCAATCCGCTATCCCGATCTATGGACCGTCGGCCTCTCTCGAATTGCTTCAAGAGCTCCAAAATGACAGGTCGATAGACCTATCAATAGATGACCACCAGATAGCCCACCGAATAGGCCGTGAAACTGCAAAGATTTTTGGATCTAACGGTGAATCATTCCTTCTTTGCCCAACATCATACAATTATGGTTGCCAACACGGCTTCTTTGAATATGTTTTAGGCAGGACAGGTTCAACGAAAGAAACTGCCGCTATAATATGCGGCTCGATCGAAGAAGATATGAATTTTTCTTCGAAATTCAAGTTTTATTGCTATCATGGCTTGGGTCATGGCATATTAATGGCCAATGCCTATGATCTTTATTCCTCTCTCAGCACTTGCGACTCCTTACCCACGCACATTGGTCAAGAAGGATGTTGGCAAGGAGTTTTTATGGAGAATGTTAATGGCGGAATGCGGGGTGAGGCAAGAAAAGATATTTTCTCTGAGACCGACCCCCTTGCTCCATGTAATGTGGTTGCTGAGAAATATCGCCAGGAGTGCTTTATTAATCACTCCGGCTGGTTAATGAAGTTTTTTAAAAATAATGTCGATCAAGCTTCGAGAGCATGTCTCAAGGCACCAATTAACAATATAGATGCCTGCATGCAAAGCATCGGCCTCATGTCTACAAATCCTAGCTGGCAATATGGTTTATTGTCCAATTCAAAAGGCAAAACAAGCGAAGAAATTGCTAAGCAAATTTGCGCACTATTTCCCCCTTCCCACAAAAACCAGTGTCTGGCCGGAGCAGTAGATAACATAATGAACTTTAATGAGCTAAATATTTCCAAAGCTGCGAATTTCTGCGATATTATAGATCCAGAGCTTAGAATATGGTGTTACGAAAAAATCGGCTCTAATCTTAGGGCACAGACCATTGACCAAAAGGTCATCATTAAAGAATGCTCTGCTGTTGAAAATATATTAAAAGCTGCCTGTCTTAGGGGAGCTGGTATTTAAGATCATCTTAAATTATGAGAAAAATAATTTATTATTCCGGAGTAATCGGCTTATTAACTATCGATGTTTTGTTTTTGAACATAGGTCATTCTTTAGCTCACTCCGAGACGGTGGTTATCAAGATGACCGATGACTCTTTTAATCCTAGGGGTATTACTGTTCATACAGATTCAATTGTTATATTTAAAAATATGGGCAAGGATGACCACTGGCCAGCATCAAATATTCATCCGACGCATGAGATATATCCAGAGTTTGATCCGCACCGCCCCATCCCTCCAGGCAAAGACTGGATATTTACTTTTGACAAAGCTGGGGTTTGGAAACTTCATGATCACCTTTATCCCAACCTTACAGGAACAATAACCGTTGTCTCAGAAGATAATTCTATAGACAGCCCGGAAAAACCTAAACAAACTTTTACTCAACGATTAACAGCACCGATTAAGCATCTATACGATAAAATATATTTATATCTTAAAAAAATGATAGCCGGAGACGAGCTCAAAAATATATCCAAAGATTCTAAAGAAATTTTCAGTAACCAAAAGATCCTTGAAGATTATATAAAAAAGTATGGCCCCAAAGAAACAATTAAACAACTAAACGCTTTGAGCTCAGAATTTGGTAGCTGCCACGATGTGGCTCATGTTACAGGAAGATTATCTTATGAACTTACGGGAGAGGATGCATTTAAAGAATGCAGCGCCGAATGCCATTCGGGGTGTTACCACGGAGCGACAGAAGCATACTTTAAAGAACATGGGACAGATAATCTATCAAAAAATCTTAATGTCCTTTGCGGTAATGAGTTAAATGCATTTTTCAGCCACCAGTGCATACATGGCATTGGACATGGCCTTATGGCTTGGGCTAGCTATGACATTTTTGAAGCTCTAAAAAGCTGTGATCTTCTCAGCAGCCGTCAGGATTCTTGTTGGACCGGAGTATTTATGGAAAACATCGTCGGAGGTCTGACAGATAAAAATGCCGCTGGTCACTTTACCAAATACTTGAGTGATGACCCCCAGTATCCATGCAACATAGTCGAGGACAAATATAAACCATCCTGTTATTTTTTACAGACTTCGAGAATGGTTCAACTATTAGCTAATGACTTTTCAAAGATTTCTGATGCCTGCCTTGAAGCTCCGGTCGCTTACCAATACAGTTGTTTTTTGAGTATGGGACGCGATGTCGGTGGTTCAAATCGAAAAAACCCAGAGGGAGCAATTGAGTCCTGCTCTAAAGCTCCCGTCGGTCAATATAAAGAGGCTTGTCTGAATGGAGCCATTCAGGATACTTTTTGGGATCCATCCGGCCAAGATGATGCCTTAAAATTCTGTAAGATACTAGCTGATCCTAAGGAAAAAGATATGTGCTATAGTATAATTTTCGGTCGAGCTAGAGAGGTTATAAACTCAAAAGATGAGATGAGATCCTTCTGCTCTAAAGCGGAGGGAAAATATCAGAAGAACTGCAATGAAAGTTGATAAGATATTCGAAAATTTAAATGCTAAGCAAATTGAGGCCGTCAAAATAATTGACGGCCCGGTTTTGGTAATTTCCGGCCCCGGTTCAGGCAAAACAAGATGTTTGACTCATCGAGTCGCTTATTTAATATCCCAGATGATTCCGCCCGGTAATATTCTTGCCGTTACATTCACCAACAAAGCTGCCGGTGAAATGCGCGACCGAATTTCTAGTCTACTTGGGGTTAAGCATCAATCTAACCCGGGCTCAGCCTCAGATACACCATTCCCCTTAATCGGCACCTTTCACTCGATAGGTCTAAGGATTTTGCGCCAAGAGATTCCTCAACTTGGTTACAGGCGTAATTTTACTGTATTTGATGAGGACGACCAAGTAGCTCTAGTCAAAAGGGTGATGGGGGATCTGGAGATTGATACTAAAAGTTTTAATCCCAAGATAGTTCTAGCCAAAATATCCGAATTAAAAACAAAACTAGTATTCCCGGAAAATTATGAACCGACGGATTTTTATCCTGAAATTGTTGCCAAAGTTTACAAAAAATATCAGCAAGAATTAAAAGATCATAACGCCGTTGATTTTGACGATCTGATAGTTTTGCCGATTAAAATTTTCAGACAAAATCAAGAGACCCTCTCTAAATACCAGGAATGGTGGAGGTATATTCTTGTCGATGAATATCAGGATACTAGCTATGACCAATATATATTCATAAACCTCCTCGCTCAAAAATATCACAATCTTTTCGCGATAGGAGACGACGCACAAAGTATTTACCAATTTCGCCGAGCCGATATTAGAAATATTTTAAACTACCAGAAAGACTACCCGGAAGCCCAAATAATTCTACTTGAACAAAATTACCGTTCGACCAAAAATATAATCACCGCTGCCCAAGGAATCATCTCAAATAATAAAAACCAGATACCAAAAGAGCTTTGGACCGATAATGATCATGGAGAAAAAATAACCATAGCCGAAACCATAAATGAGCGCCGCGAAGCAACTTTTGTAATATCAAAAATAGAGGATCTATCCAGTCGTGGATACAAGATAAAAGACTTCGCGGTTCTTTACCGAACCCATGCTCAGTCTCGATCTCTTGAGGAGGCATTTATAATGCGGGGATTTCCTTATCAAATAGTAGGCGGTTTAAAGTTCTATGACCGAAAAGAGATAAAAGATATGCTTGCTTATCTTAGATTAATCATTAATCCATCTGATACTTTAGCTATTGAGCGAATATATAATATTCCTCCACGAGGAATAGGCAAGGCAATAATAGACAAGGTTAGAAAGGGGGAGCGGGGCGACATTGTAGCTTCTTTAGCTCTAGCCGTTAAGGATAAAGCTATGCCCCCTAGACAGCTTTTAGCTGTTTCGGATTTTTATGAGATCCTGACCGACATTAGAAAAACTGCTGAAGATAAAAAACTTTCTGCATTAATAAAATATATAATCAAAAAAACAAAATATGAAGATTATCTAAAAGAATTCAGCCTAGCCAAGCAAAGCGACTACGAAAACTTTGAAGACCGCATGGAAAACCTAAAAGAGCTCCTAACCGTGGCTTCTAAATTTGAAAGCTTACCAAGTAAAGAAGGAGCGGAAAGATTCCTTGAAGAAGTGACCCTGCTCCAACAAAATGATCGCATCAAATCATCTAGCGGAGATGCTGCGGGGAAAATAACCTTAATGACCGTCCACGCATCGAAGGGTCTCGAATTTCCGGTAATTTTTATTGTCGGGATGGAAGAGGGTCTTTTCCCGCACAGTAGAACAATTATAAATCCGAGTGAGCTTGAAGAAGAGCGGCGCCTTTGTTATGTCGCTACCACCCGTGCCAAAGAACACTTAATCCTTACCTACACAAAATTTAGAAATATTTTTGGCTCTCACTCAATGAACCTACCCTCGCGTTTTATAGGCGAAATACCGCCAAATCTAGTCGATTATCAATTATTAGACCCAGGCTATGATGATGACGATAAAATATACTACTAGATGAAAATCCAAGCAAAAAAATCTCTAGGACAGAACTTTTTAGTTAACCCCCATATCATAGATAAGATAGTTAGCGCTGCTGAAATTTCGAAAGATGATATAATTTTAGAGGTGGGGCCGGGCACGGGTAATTTAACAAGGAAACTTGCCGAAAAATGTGGCAAGGTTATTGCAATTGAGAAAGATCAAAGACTTATTGAGCTACTGAGGTCAGACTTCAATAAGATGCAAAATGTGGAAATAATCGAAGACGATGTTTTGGCAAGGGCTGCCCTCGGTAGAATCAAGGAATTATTGTCGGCGAAGCAGTACAAGATCGTCGCTAACATTCCTTACTATATCACCAGTCATTTTCTTAAAACTATTTTCGAGGAATGGCCCCAACCAAAACTTATCGTTCTGACCATTCAAAAAGAGGTCGCCCAAAGAATCATGGCTAAACCACCCCATATGAATTTGCTAGCCCTATCCGTCCAATATTACTCCGCGCCAGAAATTATAGGATACATATCCAAAAATAATTTCCGACCAGTGCCCAAAGTAGATTCGGCGATCATCAGACTAACACCAAAGAACCAAAGCTTAAGGCTAGAAACAACAGAAAGATTATTCAGAGTGATGAAGATTGGATTTTCAGAAAAGAGAAAACAACTGGCACCAATACTGTCCAAAAAATTAGAGGTAAATAAAGATACCATTTTAGAAGCCTTCAAAAAAACTGAACTAAAGGAAACCGCCAGAGCCGAAGAGCTATCTCTTAATCAGTGGCAAGAATTAGTAAAAATATTATACTTAGTGAATGCCTAAGCAGAAGCTTTATTTAATCTTTACCCTAATATTCTCTCTCTTTTTAGTTACCTTCTCCCTTGCGGCTAATCCGACTCCCGACCCAGCCACAATAGAAAAAGCCAAGAACGAATACTTGGCAAATATATGCGCCAAACACGGGGGAGTGAACTGTTCAATTATTAACAAGGATGCTTCGATAATATGTAACGATGGGACAGTTGACGAATCGTTGCCTACGATTTATGCTGTCCCTCAATGTCAAAAAACAATAGAGGATCTGGCTAATCAACAATCTGATTTTATGGCCAAGAGTGGGTGTTATCCTCCAAGCGAGATGGGTTGTTTTAGTGAACAGTCTTACCAAAATTTATCTAAAATCCTTACTGCTTCAGGGTTAGTAAATTCAGAACTTGGCAGAGGCGAGTTAACCCAATGTCATCAACAAATAGGGGAGTACTCGGTCAAAAATGCTGATTACAAAAAATGTTTAATAGAGAATAACAACTCCAAATTTGATGTATCCGGTGCTAGATTTGTTCAGCCATTATTGAAAGTTATATTTTGTCCTATTTTTTACGGCCCCAATACTTCTTATAACTCCGAGGCCGATCTGTGCTCGTGCGATAATGGATATTTTATGAGTGGCGGAAAATGTGTTGAAGCTACCCAAATATGCCAATCCAAATATGGTTCTAGTGCATCTGCTCAAGGTGGTAATTGTTCTAGGCCAGCATCCACACCAACTCCGATATTTTTGGAGAATTTACCTTCCGCTTCACCTCGTATAATTCCCAGTCCTTTTACTGGCCCGAATTCATCTACGCTACATCTAACTCTTCGCTCATCTCAAAGTCCTATTCCATCAGATCAGTCCGAGTTAGAGAATAATCCCGCTGCCACCATCAATACCAGCTTTATAACGAGAATTGTAACCACAATCATATCTAAAATTAGAAATATATTTAAACTATTCTGATGACCAAACACCTTATCGCCATACTTTTAGTAATAGCAGTGCTGGGATTATTCACACATCAATCCGCCGATGCTCTTAGCTTTAGCTTTATTAAAAAAATTGTTGATGTCATAAAAATTTCCTACAAATCATACAAGGTTGTTGAAAATTACGGGAAAATACCCAGTTACGTGCCTCATACTTTCCCCTTCGGGGGACATATTACCTCGAGCGAGAGAGCCTGTTCTCTTAAATGGACTAACTGGGTAATAATTTGCTACGGTCCTGCCGGTTGCTACCCAACACCGATTCCTGGATATTGGCCTTTTCCTGGCCGAGCAATAGAAGTAGGCCCACCCATACCTTCCAATGGCAAAGTAATTGATTTCCCATTTATTTCTGATATTTACAGGAACAACCAGGAAGATAGGGTCGGTCCTTGGGCTCTAGCTATTGGATTTACACCATTTCCTCTTGATCAAATAAATGACGCTCTGGGACTAATTACAATCCCTCTTCCTGCTGCTGGCTGGGCAGATAATTTTCATATTGATTGCTCTGAATCGGGAGAAAAAGATCAATCAGGGAACGCTATTTACAAGGTTATACTCAAACTTGGGACAAGCTTCTAGTTTACTCCATGCTTTCGGTTAGATATGCACAGCTAGCCGGTATTTTACTGGCTTTTTATATACTATAATTAATGGGTCGGCTTGATAAAAAGCCGGTTTGTCTATGCAAAATAAAATTAAATTATTTTTCATTTTTTTGGCTGTCATGGCCGTTGTTTCGGTTTTCTCATTTTTCGATGTTTTTGGTGGAGCCCGATCAGCATTACTACATGATGCAGTTCAACCATTGGCGATAGACACCCTGCAAGATGCGGATCTGGACGGGCTCTCGGACTCCGATGAATCCTATTGGAATACAGATTTTCAAAACCCAGATAGTGACGGGGATGGATTTACTGACGGGGAAGAGGTGGCTTCAGGACATGATCCAATTGAACCAGGACCTGATGATTTAATTTTGAACCTCAACCTAACCAGCAAGGTAGCCAATCTTGCTGTAGCTGGCTTAGTCGAAGGGTCCCTGCAACCTGACAGTCCAGAATATATTCAATCTCTTAGTGATCTGTCTTTCACCATTATCGACGACGGCTTACGCAGTCTAACACCCTCAGATCCTTCTCACATAGCTATCGTTGACTCATCAAAAACCAATCAGCAACAATATGTGTACGCTTCTGAGAAAATATGGGAAGTATTTCTTAAAACATTCGGAAAAGAAATCAAAGACATAGAGAGTAAACTCGAACTTACCAATGATGGGGGGTTCGAAAACGAAGAATATATATCTTACTTTAAATCAGAGTTCGATGAATTCCAGAATATGGCCGATCAGCTCACGGAAGTAAAGGTACCCCAAAACTGGAAAGATGACCACATAAGCTTTTATCGTCTGGTATCTCAAATGGCGATATTTAATAGAGCATTCGCTGACGCCAAGGATGACGCGATAAAGGCAGCTATGGCCCTCAATTTGCTGTCGCAAATAGCCGAAGGCTTCCCTCAACTTATTTGGAATTACGCCGATAGAGTCAGATCGGAGGGTTTGCTGGGTAACGATTTATTCGATCTAAAATAAAATGCGCAAACTAAAAATTTTTATTGTTATCTTGATGCTTTTGTCACTTATTTTGCCAAGTATACTTTCGGTTAAAGAAGCGCTAGCCCAAACTAAAACAGATTATCTGATCGGGGGGGTAACTTGTGTCGGTAGTGGACTACTGGCAAAGGCGGCCGTGGATTGGATAAATGATGGTCTTAAATACTTACAAGGATTGGTACCTAAAATATTTAAGTTCCTTGCTATAGATGTGCCTACTTCAAACCAAACTCTTGATTGGCATAAATCATTTGGAGATACCATCGGGAGATGCATGGCTAGAGGTATGATGAACCAGATGACTGGAAGAATGATTGGAGCAGTAAGAACCAGTGGCCGGAATGGCGAACCAGCCTTTGTCCGCGATTGGCGCAGGTTTAAACTTAACGCCCAATATAGAGGCGAGAATTTATTCCGGGCCATGCTTGGCTCAACCCAACTTTGCCCATACTTTTCTGGTGATATAAAAACTCTTTTCAATGCTAATAATCAACCGAATATTAATACCCAAACCATGACTCGAGTGGGTAATCTTGATCCTTTTAACAGGAGGGCGGGGTGCACAATGCCTAAGGGATGGAGTTTAACTGGTTATCGGTCTAACTTTGCCGGAAACGGTGGTTGGGGAGCGCTTAATCAATTAGCTCAACCACAAAATAACTACTACGGAAACCTTATGATGTCCCTTGCCGAATTAGGTGTCCAACGGCTTACCGAGGAAGAGAATGATCTTGATGAGGCAAAAACAGCTTTAGGTTTTACTTCTAGAAGAGCCCAAAATCCAGCCCTAACAACTGCAAATGGGGGTGGCTATTGTTTAAATAATCAAAGTAAATCCTGCACGACTAATGCTCAATGTTCTGTAGCCAGCACAGGTGGGAATTTACCAACAACTTCAACTTGCATACCAAAAAGGAACACTTGCCTTATGAATGCTTCCAATGGTAGATGCATTGTCTATAGCAATATACTGACCCCCGGCAGTGTTCTCCAACAAACTGCTACTAATGTAATCCAACAAGAATTAAATTGGTTAACCAATGTCCAAAGTTTACAAGGATTCATTGCCGATCTTACAAGATTAGTACTAAGCCGAGTCCTAAATTTATCGGCGCCAGATAATGCCCCTCAAGAACCTTACAAGAAAGAGCTCTATCCGGGTCTTGAACCTGGACTCAACTGTCCCCCTGAAGGTTGCGATACTGCAGAACCGCCATCAGGGCCACCGCCGCCCCCTCCACCGGGAGGAACCTGCGACAACAATGGAGTTTGCGAGGCTTTCGTAGGAGAAGATAGTTTCAACTGTCCATCAGACTGTTTTAGTAGCGAGCCTCCGCCGTCTAATTGCGGTAATGGCGTGATAGACTCGAGCGAGCAATGCGATGGAGGGAACCTAAATGGGAAGGCATGTTCATCTATAGGTTATTCTGGCGGTACCTTAAGCTGTAACAGTAGTTGTTTATATAATACATCGGCTTGTACTGGCCTGACTCTACCCGATTCTACTGCCGCAACTACAGCCTGCAACGATGGTGGATCCACTCCTACCAATTCTAATGTATGTTTAACGGCTCAATGGTTCAGACAAGGACAAGCTGGAGCCACCGATCCAAGTGGACTTTGTGCAACTTCTAACTGTGTGGTCTTAAATCATAACATTTGGGATGGCAGTTCAGATGCAAATATATATCTCGACGGAACAGAAATTTTCCGTCTTTTTAACTCACCGACCTACCCTAATGGCACCCGGACGAATAGATGTGTCGGTGACGGAGGCGTAGTTTATGGCTTGGCCACCAATCTATCATCACAAGCTTCCTTGACCTTAAATATACCGACCGGTGGTGGTGGAACCTGTCCATAGAATTAAATGACTAAACACAGAAAAAATATATATACATCATCAGTAATCATTTTAGCCGCTGTATTTTGTTTGTTTTTATTGCCATCACCTGCCCATGGTCAGATTGTTGATTTTCTAGTGGGCAACACCGTTCTGGCTCTTTTAGCTGGCACCTTGTCTTTTATACGGGGGGCGATGGTTAACCTTATAGGTTTGGTGGCAAGCTCAATTGATTCCGTCCTGAAATTCGGCATAGCCGATTCTCCGGTCGTTCAAGAAAGCTGGGATATAGTCCGGAATTTTGCCAACATGCTTTTTATTATTGCTCTTATTGTTATGTCTTTTGGAATCATATTTAACATCCGTGGCTATGATGCAAAAACCTTAATCGCTCGGTTCATTATTGCCGCTCTTCTTATTAACTTCAGCTTGGTAATAGGTAATGTAATGATCGGCTGGACTCAATCATTGAGTAATGTTTTTTTAAGTTCTATTGGCGATATTGGGGCAAGGATAGCTGTCGGTGTAAGCATTGCCGATTTATTTAAACAAAGCCTTGTACAGGTTTATACTGTAGATAACCGGCTATGGACAGAGACCATCACCGTATTTATCAACATTCTTCTCTTATCAATTCCGCTTTTTAGTCTTCTAGTTCTCCTAATTCTTACACTGATCAGAATTCCTATCCTATGGGCTTTGCTGATAGTTTCTCCGGTTGCCTGGATGGCTTATATTCTGCCCTCAACAAATAATATAAGTCAGAGATGGTGGAAAGAATTTATTGGCTGGAATCTTTTTCTGCCAATTTATCTTTTCTTCATTTACTTCGGCACCTTCTTTTTGGCAAATCAACAGAGGGTAATCTCGGGAATAGCCAATCAACCGCTCGACGGAGGACTGGGTACTACCTTTCAACAATTATTTTTCTTTGTTTTAGTAGCCACATTCCTTATTGGCGGAGCCAAGGTAGCACATGGAATGTCATCCGCCGCCGGCGCCGGGGGAGTAGCAGCAGGAATATGGGCCCGCGGCCGAGCCACGGCAAGATTTGCCGGATCTGCTCCTTTTAAATATGGCTGGAGAGCAAGCGGTGCTGAAACTGTGTACAAAGAGGCAGCAGATAAATTCAAAAAAGAAGGCTTTGCCGGTTTTGAAGCAACTGAAAAGAATCTGGGCAGATTCTATCGGGGTGAACGAGGCAGGGATGAAACAGCAGCTTGGCTTGGCCAAAAAACAGGATTGGCACCTGGTTTAGCTGGAAAACAATTTGAAAAAAATGTTGATAGCTATCAACAAAGGTATAGAACCATCACCGATGAGGCAAAGTTAAGAAGCCTGGCTACAGCTGGACCCCTAGAGCAACAAGTCGCAGCAAGTAGCAGATTAAAAGAGATGGGTCGGTTAAGTACCTCGGAAGAGATCGCTTTATACGACCGACTAGAGAGTGGGGGTCAACATTTGGCCGCCAGAAGACAAGCTGAGAGAATCGATTATGGAAGCTTATCCAAGACCGAGAGAGAGAACGCCTATAACATAATTACTGATATCGATATAAAGAGAAAAATACAAAATATCAGACAAAAAAAGGGAGACTTTGTGGATGCAACTTCTATGGAGAACGCCGCGACTTTATTTACACCGGGGAGCGAAGATCAATTAGAGTTTTACAGAAATGGTAAATCTGTAATCGCCGACAGCTTCACAACAGCCGAAAGGCAAGCTTTTTATAACAATACAGCGCTTAATCCTGAGGTTAGGCGAATGGTTTCGGAGATAATGATAGATAAGGGTGAGATAAGAGGACCGGAGCTTCAAAATGCTCTAAACATAATTCCAGGGAGTGCTGCAACACCTGGAACCCCAGAACATCGTGCATTCTCAAATGAAGCTAATAGACTACTAGAAAAAGCTCGTAAACATGACCTTATTACTGCTGTTCAAATACAAACACGGTTAGGTTTGGTTGCTAACAAGTCTGGTCCACCAGGCACCATGTTCACATCAGCTCAAGTAGGAGCCGCCCTCTCTCAAGAACTTGGCAATCTAAGCGTTTCTAAGATATTGGAATTACCCGATCCAGTATTAGCGAGCCCTGAATTTCAAACTACGGTGGTCCCAACTCTAAGTATCCAGAAAATTGAAAAACTCCTAACTGATGCTTCATCTAATCAAAGAACGATTATAGAGCCAGCTATAGTAGCAAAAAGAACGAGTCTTAGTAATGATACACTGAGCGCGAGGGCTCAACCGCTTACAAATGCTTTGAGAAGACTTCAGGGCCTTACTCGACAAATTAGAGGCGCCCCAACACCTGGAGATAAGAAGGCCCTTATCGCTCAAGCACAAGAAAGCTTGGACAGATCTCAAAGACTTATCGCTGAAATTGAAGATATTAAGTACGCCGATCAGACTCTAAAGGATAGCGCTCGGACAGTTTTTGATTATATAACCGGAACTTACTATAAAGCCATTCAATAAATATTTTAAATATAAAGATGGATACAACCAATCAAAACATAAAAATTCTTAGCGATAACGATGTTGATACGATGATGGAAAATCTTACGGGTAAAGCTATAAAAGAGTTGTCCAAAGAGGATGCTCTCATGTATGAATATTTTATCGCCAGTCCTTACATGGCAGACTTCGATGATCTGAATAGTAATGAGCATAGGATATTCCTTGGATTTTATTCAAATCTTAACTTAAATCTAAAGACTTTTTTTGCTGCCAGCCAAACCGCAAATGTTATATACAGTATTGGCAGGGAATATAATCTTGGTGATAATAAAATATCTAAAATTGGGGCTACGATACGAGAACTCCTGGTTGGCAACATATTCATAAAAGATTTTCCCATGGCAGTCTCATTGAAACTGGGGATTGACGAAGTTCAAGCAGGAGAGATTGCTAACAAAATAATATCCCAATCCTTTGGACCAATAATCGAAGATGTGAAAAAAATTCAACGAAGCAAGTTTCCAGAAAAAATAATGCAACTCCAAAAAGAGGAAAGACCAGCAGGCTTAACCCAAACAAAGCCACCCCTTACCGAGGGCGGCCCTCGGTGGCCTCAGCCAGAATCTAGGAGCGAAGCTCCTAGATTAACGCAACCACCTAAACCCCCGATGACAGATATAAGACCCCAACCAGCGCCACCTCAACGCCCGGAATTTAAAATTCCCGACCTAGTACCCAAGATTGAGGCCAAACCTCAATTAAATACGGGGGCTCAAAAATCGCTCGAGGAAGAGCTTGAGAAGGTGGCAAATATAATTGATCTTAGAAATAAACCGCCAGAGAAATAAACTCATAGTGAAATTCCAAGTCCCACAATTTATCGCAACCGAAACGAAGCTAATCGGACCCTTTACCCTCAAGCAGTTTCTTTGGCTAGCCGCTGGTGGAGGAGTGATATTCTTGTTGTTCTTAACCTTGAATAGTCTGATATTCTTTGTCGTCGCAATACCGATAGGAGGATTTTTTGCTGCTCTTGCCTTTATCAGGGTGAATGAGACCTCCCTCATAAATTATGTCTCGTACGGTATTAATTATTTATTCAATCCTAAACAATATGTTTTTAAAAAAGAGGGTGAAAAAGAGTTACAGGAGATAATTATCTCTGAGGGAGATAATAAAAATTAAAAATCTTCACTCAATATGCCTACTAACGCTGGTCCTTCGACCCAACAATTAGTTTCGATAGCAGAGATAAGGGATGATGTAATTATGCTTAAAGATGGCTCAATGCGAGCTATAATTGAAGTTTCCGCTATTAATTTTGAACTTCGCTCCGAAGATGAGCAGATAGCTATAATTCAAAATTTTCAAAAATTCATTAATTCGCTAGATTTTCCTCTCCATATCTCTATGATTTCCAGACGACTATACATAGATGATTACTTAAAACTTACTGCTGAAGCCTCGAGTCAGCTCGACAATGAACTTCTCCTCATTCAGGCCAATGAATATATGAAATTTATAAAAGAATTGTCGGCTTTGACCAATATCATGTCTAAGAAATTCTATATTGCTGTCCCTTTTTACATCTTTGAATCGCCAATGAAAACTGGGATATTTCAGAGTATCAAAAGTGTGTTAAGTCCTGCTGGAACTCTAAAGTCAGTGTCGGAAGAAAAATTCTCATTATACCGTAACCGGTTAATGCAGCGAGCCGAATTGATCTTTGGTGGCCTAGTTGGTCTTGGCTTAAAAACTAAACTTCTTGCTAGGGATGAGTTAGTTCAGATATTTTATAACATGTATAATCCACCGACTAGAGCAGTAGAGGAGAAAAAAATATAATGGCAAAAAATTCAACAACCTCCGAGGCAAATACCAAGAATATAGACAGCTTCCTTGCGCCGTCAGCTTTTAGCGTCGCGCCGAACCATATTCAGATAGGCAATCAATTCGCTAGAACTGTATTCATGGCAACCTACCCTCGCTATCTCCACACAAACTGGTTCTCACCTGTAATAAACCTAGACCGAGTTTTTGATATTTCAATATATGTAAATCCAAAAAATACGGCTGAGATTTTAAGAAACCTTAGGGATCAGCTGGCTCGCCTAGAAGCTCAAGTCATGGAAGAATCAGCCGCAGGAAAAGTGAGGAATCCAATTTTAGAAACGGCCATTCAGGATATTGAAACATTAAGGGACCGGCTTCAACAAGGGATAGACAGGTTTTTTGAACTTGGTATTTATATTACTTTCTACGAGAATTCCCTTAGAGAGCTTGATGAAACTGAAAACAAGATACGAGGCATGCTCGAATATCAGCTTATTTTTTCGCGACCAGCAACATTCAGAATGCAGGAAGGATTTCTCTCGACTTTACCTCTAAATACCGATAAGCTGGTGGTCTATACATCAATGAATACTGAGCCTCTGTCTTCGACCTTTCCCTTCGTTTCATTTGATCTTACCTCCAACTCTGGGATACTCTACGGGATTAACACTCACAATAACTCGTTAGTTCTTTATGATCGCTTTGAATTGGAAAATGCCAATGCGGTGGTATTTGGTAAATCCGGAGGAGGGAAGTCCTATACAGTGAAACTAGAAATACTTAGAAGCCTAATGTTCGGAACCCAGGTCTTGGTAATTGACCCGGAAGACGAATATAAATATCTAGCTGAAACCGTCGGTGGTTCTAATGTTAAAATTTCAATAAATTCACCTCATCACTTAAACCCATTTGACCTACCCTTGCCAAAATCTGGTGAAGCACCAGCCGATATTTTTAAATCCCATCTTCTTAACTTAACCGGTCTTTTAAAGTTAATTTTGGGAAGTATGACCGCCGAAGAAGAATCAATTCTTGATGAAGCTTTAATTCAAACATATGCTATAAAAGACATCACCCCCGAAGTAGATTTCACGAATAATGCCCCTCCAATATTATCTGACCTTCAAAACATTCTAGAGGGTCTTACTGGCGCAGAGTCAATTGCGGTTCGATTAAAGAAGTACTCACAAGGGACATTTTCTGGATTTTTAAATAACCCTACAAATGTTTCTTTAGAAAATCGTTTGGTAGTCTTTAGTATCCGAGATATGGAAGAAGAATTAAGGCCAATAGCCATGTACCTGATCTTGAATCATATTTGGACTCAGGTAAGGCGCGATTTGAAAAAGAGAATTCTTGTGGTTGATGAGGCCTGGTGGCTAATGAAATACGCTATGGGCGCTGAGTTTCTTTTTAACATTGCCAAAAGGGCTAGGAAGTATTATCTGGGCCTGACAACTATCTCCCAGGATATCCCTGACTTCATGGCCACACCTCAAGGAAAAGCGATTGTAACCAACTCATCAATGCAAATACTAATGAAGCAATCGGCCGCGGCGATAGATGTAGTAAAACAAACATTCAACTTAACAGATGCTGAGAAATACTACCTCTTAGAAGCCCGGGTTGGATTTGGACTTTTGTTTATCGGCCAGAATCATGTTGGAGTAAGAATTGTTGCCTCCTACGCCGAAGATCAGATAATTACTTCCGATCCAGCCCAAATACTAGAAGTGGAAAAGGCCAAAGCCGAGTGGGCAAAGGAAAATAGCTAAAATGGTAGATCAGACCGAACAACAACTTTTCGAACAAATGGAGTCCGCGGCAAACGAAGCCAGGCGGCAAGAGTTAGAATTAGAGGAATTAAGAGCGAGGAAATCCGGAGAAATCGAAAAAGAAGGAACTTCATTTCAAGAAACATGGGAAGAAACAAGACGAGCCAACCAACTAGCCACCCAGCAAGCAGCTTATCGGGAACAACGGGGACAAGGCGACAATCCGCTATTTAGCGGTCCGTCACTTTTTAAATATGCCCTGATCCTTCTTTTCTTCGCTATACCAAATGACCTTATTGACGCAATTGATATCACCGGCCTTGGGATGGTTCTTTCCTGGTTTATTTCAACATTTCTATCTTTAATTACTCTGTTTCTGATATGGTTCACTGATTCAGAACTTAAAAGAGTTAGAAGTCATCTAGCCAATAAGGAAAAGTATCAAAAAACTCTTGCAAAAACATTGAGTAAAGTCGCCGTTAAACTAAACAAGTTTGCCCCCAAAAATCCTACCGTAAAGATAATTGCTGGGGCGATATTAGAGATGATCCCTATAATATCTCTCCTGCCATGGTCTAGCATCTCTGTCTTTCTGGCTTACGCGGATGAACGCAAAACTTTCAAAGAAGCTAGGAAGATAGCAGAATCAGAAGAATTTGGTCCACTTCCAGAAACGGTTCCGGAAATGGTATAATTAAAAGGTAATGAATCCCGTTAGAAGTACCCTTACCGGGTTGACCAACATGAATATCAATAAAACAATAATAATAAATGTATGGCACCACGCAGTGGTAGTGGGTGCTTTGCACTACTTCTAACGGGATGAAAAAATTCTCCTTATTTTTAGTGTCATCTTTATCTTTGACCGCTTTTTTGATTGGATATTTATTGATTGGCGAGGATCTCGGATCCGGCTCCAAACCAAAAACGGGAACTATACTAGATAAATTTGAAGGACAGACTACAAACAACGATACTCGCAATATGGTGAGCGACCAACCGATACCTTTTCTTGTCACTAACAAAAGAGTTGTATCTCTAACCAGTTCGAGCGATAAAAATAGCGTTCTCTATTACGAGAGTGGGACCGGTAAGGTTTTCGAGTTTAATTTCAATGATAAAACCGAGAAGGTTATATCCGATATTGTTTTACCCAACTTCATATCCAGTGTCTGGTCACCAACTAAGAAAGAGGTGATCCAATCATTCTATTCTCAATATGGTCGAAACTACAAACATTACAGCTTTAGCACCAGCAAAACGACTCAGCTCGATCCTAATATACGCTCCTTGGTCTTCTCTCCTGATGGCAATTTCATCGTTTACTACTACCTAGAGGAAGGGACTGTCGACCCTCAGACTGATCTACCAACCGAACAGGCGGGGAAGATAATCATTGCTCAAACAGACGGTCAATATTCTAAAAAAATACTAGATACCAGAATTAGAGATTTAGAAGTATCTTGGCCAGCCAAAAATCAGATTGTTCTTAAAACTAAGGACTCTGGAATTTACATACTAACCGAGGACGGAAAACTTACTAAATTCATGGGGTCGATTGGTCTCTCCCAAGAAAAGTGGTCTCAAAGCGGAAAGAAGATATTATTCTCAGGCCTCACTGACGAAAGAGAAGAACCATTACTTTGGATAAAAGACTTGGAAACCAGAGAAGAAAAACCATTAAACATAGCGGGTGAGGCAACTAAGTGCATCTGGAGTATTGATGATATAAATATTATATGCGCCTTAATGAAGTCGCCTTCCGTAGATGAACTGTACCAAATAGATACCGTCAGTGGCTCGAAGAAACTCCTTGCAGAACTGGAGATACCCATAAAAGAAGTTGTGCTATCGGGGACAGAAGACTACCTTCTCTTCATTAGTGCTTCGGATGAAAAAATCTACGGAATAAAAATCAGCGACTAGTCGCTGATTTTTATTCAACTCTGCCCATCTGGATTTAAGGGTAGGGCTTTATCACTATTCGTCTATTGGGCTCTGCACCTATACTCTCCGTGGCAATATCTGGACATGAGGCCAGTTCCATATGAACTATTCTCCTTTCATAACCAGACATAGGGAAAAGAGATTCGGCTTTTTGGGTACTCCTCACTCTGGTTACAACCTGTCGTGCCGCTTCAACTACATAATCAGACCTTGATCTTTTGTAGTCATTAACATCTACGGTTATACTGTAAGCTCCGTCCATTTTTTTTAAAAACATCGCTCGTAGAACATGTTCTACGGCTTTAAGGTTCTGGCCATTCTTACCTATTAAGAATCTGGCATTATCTGGAGTATAAACAGAAACCAATATAGTCTTACCACCCTTATCATCAGTTTCGTCTTTAACCTCTGCCTGACATTCCAAACTCATAAAATCAGCCATCTTTTTAATGGCTTCGGCTAGTTGCTCCTTAATTGTAGTGATGTCTAAGATATCCATCCCGTTAGAGGTAGCCCCGCCGAGATCCTCCGGACTCGCGCTTTTAGCGCGAGCGTGACCTCTAACGGGATCCATACTATTCTTGGTACTTCCACTTTATATATACCTGTTCACTCATAGAAAACAAGGTTGTGGTAAGCCAGTAAAGCAACAGTCCAGCTGGTAGGTTCCAGCCAATTATTATAATCATTACCGGGAAGAAATACAACATCTGACTATTGAGGGCTTGAACTTCTTTTTGACTAGGATCAGCTGAGCTAGATTTCATCATTGCAGAGTTTTGTCTTAGTTGTAGAAATTGAAAAGCTCCAGTCACGATAGCCAGTATGGCGCTCTTTGAGGTAATATTCAGAAAACCAAGAGAGATGGGCTCGATAGAGCCTGGGTTACTTATAAAAGCATAGAGTAAATTTAGGTTCTCTGGCTTGAATCCAGCCCCGAAAGCTTTATACAAAGCTATAAGAATTGGGAGTTGTATTAATAACGGTAAGCAGCCAGTAAGAGGATTAACATTGTGCTCTTTGTACAGGCTCATGATCGCCGCTGACTGAGCTTGAGAATCATTCTTAAATTTTTCCTTTATCTCTTTAATCTTGGGGTTTATCTTACTAAGTGCCCTCTGAGACCTTATTGTACGGACACTGAGAGGGAAGAAGACCAATCGAATAGCTATAGTAAGGGCAATGATTGCCAGTCCAAAATCATGCCCAGGGATTATGGTGTACAAAAAAATAACAGCATTAAATAATGGCCGATATAAAATTAAGTTATAGAATTCGATCATGAGAAAAGTTTATTTCCAAATACGCCCTAAGGAAAATCTACTCTCGGGTTAGCCCATGGGTGGCATTTACAAATCCTGCTTATGGAATAAGCAAGTCCTTTATTAAGACCGTATTTCTTCAAAGACTCTAAGGCGTACTCGGAGCAAGATGGATAAAAGTTGCAACTTGGATAAAATAAAAAACTCCTGGCACCATACCCGAGAAGTCGCTTATTGATAGCCTGATAAGTTTTTATTACTAGAATAGTGAATTGCAACATAGTTGTTGTTGAATCATTTCAAAAGATTTATTAACTCACTCTTAATCAGATTCTCCTGCCCATGCTTATTAATCACAATGACGAAGTCTCTACCGCTGTTTATGTTATTTCTTAAATACGGGGTTACTGTCTCCGATAATACGCGCCCCAATCTATTCCTGTCCACTGCCTTGGAATAGATTTTTTTTGGAACTATAAACCCAAAGCGGGGAAAACTAAACTCATTGACCCTCGACTTAATAAACAAAAAACTGCCTTTAACAGCTTGGCCATCCCGAAATATCTTATCAAAATCTAGCTTACTAACTAACCGGTGCTTCTGGGGTAGTGGCATAAACTGCTTAGACGGTTAATCGGTAACGACCCTTTCTTCTCCTTCTATCTAAAACTTTACGACCAAATCTAGACCCAGCTCTTGCTAAAAAGCCGTGTTTTACCTTTCTTTTTTTCTTCTTCGGTTTGTATGTCTGCGCCTTTGATACTGTCATATAGATTAGAGTTTATAAGAAAACTGGGGAATGGTCAACCCCACACATAAAGAGCGTTTGCTTTGCAATTATTGAACTACACCGCTCTTTATGTGTGGGGTCAATATTGTAAACTCCATCCTTGAAATGTATATTGGCCACTAGTGTGTGTCTGTGATGTTGTTTTATGCTCCTCGAGAGCGAGATAGAAACTTTTCCACTTGTTATAAACAGGATGTCCACGAATTTACACTGTTCAGCTATTTTTTAAAGTAGGTATAATTGTCTATATGATGACTAATGAAGAATTATGGAAGGCGGTCTTGGGCAATATGGAACTTTCTCTATCTAGAGCAAATTTTGTAACCTGGTTCAAAAGTACTTCTATCCTATCCAAAGATACTCAATCAATTGTCGTTAGCGTTCCCAATGGCTTTATAAAAGAGTGGCTAGAAAATAAGTTTAATAAGAGAATTCTTGACTCGATTAGAGCCTTCACCCCGGAAGTACGCGAGGTTAAGTATGTCATAGGGATTCCGAAGATTGATCTTAAGCATACTCCTCCTTCAATGGCTATTGATAAAGATATTGAGGAGAGATCCTTGATTGAAGCCGACAAAGATCTGGATAGAACAACGAATCTTAACAAAAAATATACCCTCGAATCATATATTGTTGGCTCCAATAATGAGTTGGCCTCCGCCGCATCTCAGGCTGTAACTAACAATCTGGGGAAATTATATAATCCGCTTTTTATTTACGGCGGTGTAGGTTTGGGAAAAACCCATCTTCTCCAAGCAATTGGTAATAAAATATGCTCGGATCAAAAAGATATAAAAGTTCTTTATACTCAGGCAGAAAAAATGACTGCCGACCTTCTTGAGTCTATAAAAACGGGGACGATTGCCCAACTTAAAAGTAACTACTCAAAACTAGACCTTTTAATAATAGACGATGTTCAGTTCATTGCCGGAAAAGAAAGAACCCAAGAAATCATTTTCTCCATCTTTAATGAACTCCACGGTAAGAACAAGCAAGTTATCTTATCTTCTGATCGCCCTCCAAAGGCCATCCCAGCCCTCGAAGAACGCCTAAGATCACGCTTTGAGGGCGGAATGATAGCTGATATAGGTGCACCAGATTTTGAGACTAGGCTGGCTATTTTAAAACTAAAGATGCTAGAGAGAAAGACAGAATTCAACAATGAGATACTCACTTATATAGCCACTAATATTCAAAAAAATGTAAGAGAGCTTGAGGGAGCCCTGAATAGAGTTATTGCTTTTAGCCAAATATACAACAAAGAACCGGGCTTGAAAGAAGTTAAGAATATTTTAACTACTTATTTAAACAATCCTTATAGGAAAACCTCGTCCCAGACGGTTTTAAAAAGTGTAGCTGATTTTTATAATCTCTCGGCAAATGACCTTACAAAGAGAAGCCGTAAAAAAGAATTTGTAAAACCTCGCCAAATTGCCATGTTTTTACTAAGAGAAGAGACTCAGCTATCTTTTCCCGAGATAGGACAAAAACTTGGCGGACGCGATCATTCAACAGTTATTCATGCTTGTGATAAAATAAGAAAAGGGGAGAGCGTGGATGAATCGATAAAACAAGAGTTGGTCTTAATTAAAGAGCGTATTTACAATTCTTTTGACGCATAGAAGATAAAATATTACTCTAGGCGTTTTATGTCGACATGGTGTGTAAAAATAGTGGTTAATTTGTGCAGAGTAGTGTGTTAAAAATAAAATTTTTAACACACTATGCATTTATCCCCTAGTTGTCCTGCGGTGGTGAATACTTTATCCACATTTATTTAATAGTACTGACTATAATCTATCTCTGTAGTTTACTAGTTTATTTCAGAACTTGGACTAGATTATAAACATATCCACCCCTTAGTAATAATAATCTTATTTATATATCTATATGATAGTAACTACTAATCTAAAAAATTTATCTAAAGCTTTAACGATGGTTGAACGGGTTATCTCTAAAAACCCTTTGTTACCCATCCTGAGTAATGTTCTTCTTAAAGTTGAGAACGGAAGATTAAAAATATCTGCTACGAATTTAGAAATAGGGATAAATTACCTCCTGGGAGCAAAAGTAGATGAATCTGGAGAGATCGCGATTCCGGCAAGAATTCTTTCCGATTTCGTAAAAAACCTAGAAGGAGATAAACTAAACCTTACCACTAAAAACAATATTCTGAGCATTAATACCGAGAAATATAAAACACAGATACTTGGCTTTGACCCGAAAGAGTTTCCTATTATACCAAAGATAAAGAATGATGTATTATTCTCAATATCTTCTAAAATTCTAAAATCAGCATTTAGTACTGTACTAGACTCAATGGCTATATCCGAAACCAGACCAGAACTATCAGGATCTTATATTCAGTTTAATTCAAATAAATTCATTTTAGCAGCGACTGATAGCTTCAGATTAGTAGAGAAAGTATTTGAATTAAAACAAAAAAATAACCTATCTTTTATTTTACCGCGAGGGACAGTAATGGAACTAATACGGGTACTGGGCGACCTGAATGAAGACATACAGGTAAGATGTGGAGATAATCAAATCTCTTTTTGTACAGACGACCTAGAACTTGTTTCTCGTCTTATCGACGGGAACTACCCAGACTATAAAAAAGTTATTCCAGAAAAATACATATCCAAAGTACTTGTTAAAAAAGACGAGTTAGAAAAAAACATACGCTTAGCTGGTTTATTCTCCTCAAGTATCGCCGATGTCAATCTTAATTGTGACGGTAAGACCACTACCATTACAGCTAAAAACTCAGACAAAGGAGAGATTCAGGTAGTTGTTGAGTCTCTGCTAAAAAACGAACCTTTTAATATATCGCTGAACCACTATTACTTACTGGACGGTCTAAAAATAATACCAACAGAACATGCCGTCATAGAGTATACAGGACCGGGTAGTCCTTTAGTAATAAGACCCGAGAACGACAATAAAGATCTGACCTATTTAATTATGCCGCTCAAACGCTAGAGGATATCTAATGTTTAGAAACCTTAATAATATAATTGAGAAAAAAAAGAAACTCCTAATTAAAAGTCAAGACATAAATCAAGACCTCAATACAGAAATAAAAAACTTTTTAATTAGTGAGTTCGGCAAAGATCTTGAAGGTTTTTCTTTTACTCTAAACTACCAAGCCAAGGACAAGGGTCTGACAATAACCACCAGCAATAAAGTATTAAGTAATGAACTTGCCATTCGCCTCGGCTCGCTCACCGATTTTTTAAAAGAGAGAAGGATTAGTCTAAGCAAAATACTAATTCGGTAGATTAAAATATTTTCTAACTGCCCACTCCCAGTTGTCAAACTGAGAATCTAATTTAGGATCGACTGGAAAAGATGAAGCGAGAGGATTTGTCCTATCAATGTAGTAAAGAATAGTATGAAGATCTTCAGTTGATCCCTGCTGAGGATAGTAGCTACCATTAAGCATTATTTTATTTATAAAAACAGGATCTGGTTTGTTGAAATTCTCAACCGGACTTTTTTCTAGAGCTTTCAGCATAAACTCATGCCACAATGGTCCCGAAGCGCTTATACCAGCGCCAGCTTGAGTCATAGATTTATTATCATTGTTTCCTGTCCAAACCCCGGCAGCAATAGAAGGGGAATAGCCAACGACCCAGGCATCTCTGTTCTCTTGAGTTGTTCCAGTCTTAGCGGCTACTTCTCTGCCGGGTATGAATAGAGAATTATTAAAACCAAAGACTGGGGCCCTAGCATTATTATCGGATAGGATGTCGGTTACTAGTCGAGCAGTTTGTTCGTCTAGAATTCTTTTCGGTTCTGGCTTGTACTCTTCAAGTACTTCTCCTTTGGAATTTTCTACCCTTTTTATAAATAGCCAAGGATTTCTTATGCCATCATTAGCAAAAACCCCGTAGGCCGAAACAAGGTCCACAAGCCTTACCTCTGCTCCCCCTAAGACCAGCGATAGACCAAAACGAGAGCGATCTTCTAGGGTTGTAATACCCATTGCTTCGGCAAGATTGATTGTGTCTTCTACTCCGGCTAGATAGAGTGTCTTAACTGAGGGTACATTTAAAGATTGGCTAAGCGCATTTCGCAAGGTGACGGGTCCTCGAAATCGACCATCATAATTATTTGGACTGTAACAATCCAGGCCGTATTTATCTTTTTTGCCAAGGGCATCGGGCCGACAATTTGGATTAAATTCTGTTTTCGTATCAAAAAGAATAGTTGTATCGGGGTAACCTTTTTTAAGGGCAGTAGCATAGGCAAACGGCTTAAAAGCTGAACCCGGCTGTCTTTTGGCGGTTGCTACATTAAAATTACCCTCACCCACTATGTCAAAATAATCGCTAGAGCCAACAAGTGTGACTATTTCACCAGTTTTAGGTTTTAGAGCCACCAGAGCTGCATTATTAGCTTTATACTTTTCTTTATTTATCGCGGAGTATTTTGATACCGATTCTTCTGCAAATTTTTGGAGATCAGCATCAAGGGTAGTGATTACTTTTAGACCATTGTTCTCGACAGCATTTTCTCCATATTTGGAGACTAAGTATTCTTTAACCATGATTACAAAGTGAGGAGCGGCCATTCTCTCTATACCAGGGGTAAATTTTAGTTCCTCACGGAGACCATCCTCTAGGTTTTGGGTAGTGATAAGTCCAAGCTCACCCATTCGATTGAGAATCATATCTTTTTTAGCCAAGAGTTCCGTAGTATGGTTTCCGTAAGGAGAATAGTAGGTTGGTGCTTTGGGTAGAGCCGCTAAAAGTGCTGATTCAGCCAATGTTAAGTCCTGGGCCGGCTTATTGAAAAAAGTTTTACTAGCCGACTCAATACCATAAGCATTAGAACCGTAAGGAATTTGGTTCAGGTACATCCAGAACAGCTCATCTTTACTAAAACGACGCTCAATCTCTATTGTTAGAATGACCTCTTTTATTTTTCTAGAGAATGTTCTTTCATCACCAAGGAGAGCTTTTTTAACTAACTGCTGGGTTATTGTTGAACCACCTTGAGAGATGCCAGCCCCCTCTAGGTTTTTTATGAAAGCTCGGGCTACCCCTCTAAAATCTATCCCCCTATGGTTATAAAAATCACTATCTTCCGAGGCCAGAGTAGCCTTTTTAATCGAATCTGGTATTTGTTCCCAAGGGATAACCGTTCTTTTTTCTTCGCCATGAATATCGTAGAGCATGGTTTCTCCAGTTGAGTCGTATATTTTTGTAGATTCACCGACCTTACGAGTAACAATTGATTCTGGGTCAGGTATAGTTCTCTGAATGTAGATAAAATAAGAAAGGAAAATAATAGCCCCACTAACAAAAAACCACACAAAGAGTGTGAACATTAATCCGATAACCTTTTTAGCTTTGAACCGTGGGGTTTTAAGTTTTTCTACGGTAAATTGTGGGAACATTATCTGTAAAAGATTAACACAAAAAGCCAATATTTACAAGGATAAAATTTAAGATTATTATAAAGCAATGAGCGATTTTCAAGAACTATTAACTAGGGGAGTGGAAGAGGTCATAGACCAGCAACACCTAGAGTCTGCTTTGACGTCAGGTAAAAAGCTTCGAGTTAAACTAGGTATTGATCCAACCAGCCCGCACATACATATCGGTCGGGCGGGTGCTTTATGGAAACTGCGGGATTTTCAAGAGCTTGGACATCAAGTAGTTTTTATTGTGGGCGACTTTACTGGTTTAATTGCCGACTCTTCTGATAAAGACTCAGAAAGACCCATGATGACCGAAAAACAAGTTGAAGAAAATATTAAAACTTATTTTGCTCAAGCCGCTAAAATCATTGATCCCGACAAAGCCGAGATGCATTACAATTCGGAGTGGCTTAAAAAACTAGGCGCTGTAGAAATTGGTAAGCTTGCAGATTTGTTTAGTATGCATGAGTTTGAAGCTAGGGAGAATATCAGTAGGAGGCTCAAGGCAGGCAAGAGGGTATCGTTAAGAGAATTGTTGTATCCATTGTTTCAGGGCTTTGACTCCGTAGCCGTCAAAGCTGATATTGAGCTTGGTGGCACTGATCAGAAATTTAATTTACTCGCCGGGCGTACAATTCAAAAGGCATATGGACAGGAACCGCAGGATATCATTACCCGAACATTGATGGAAGGCACAGATGGTCGCAAGATGAGCTCATCATGGGGCAATGTTATCAATATAACGGACGAACCAGGTGACATGTTCGGGAAAGCGATGTCGATCGGCGATGAACTTATAGTTAAATATTTTAAGCTAGGAACCAGGGTGCCACTAGCCGAGATAGAGGAGTTTGAGAAAGGACTAGGCGATGGTGCCAACCCTAAAGACGTCAAAGTTAAGTTGGCTTTTGAGTTGGTCAATATGTATCATGGAAAAGAGGAAGCAAGAAAAGCTAAAGATGAATTTGAAAAAGTTTTTTCTGAAGGGAAGAATCCGGAAGAAATTAGGGAAGTAGAGAACAAAGATGATATAACTCAAACGATAGTTGCGGCTGGCGTAATCACATCTAATTCGGAAGCGAAAAGATTAATAGACCAGAAAGCCGTAAAAGTTAATTATAAGGTAATTGATGATTGGGGATATAAACTTAAGAAAGGAGATATAGTCAAGATAGGTCCTCGGAAGTTTCTAAGAATAAAATAGACCCGTCCCGCTTAGCGGGACGGGTCTATTTGGCTACTAGTTTTGCGAACCATCTTCTTCCTCTTCTTCGTCATCTTCTTCATCGTCTTCGTCTTCTTCCTCTTCTTCGTCATCTTCAACTTCATCCTCTAGATCTTTTGGCTCATCTTCAGCTCCAAAGACTTGAATCTGAGCATATTTTAATTCTTCGACCATGTATATTCTCTGACTTTTATATACCTTGTAGCCACTCGGCAAAAAGGCCTATATAGGTCATTGGTTATTGGGATATACTATATTATTTGCGCAACAAATTGCAATAGCCAATCCATCAGCCGCATCGTCGGGTTTAACTGACTCTTTTAAGCCAAGGATTAAGCGGACCATTCTTTCTACCTGATCTTTATTAGCTCGACCGTAACTCGATACGGCCTGTTTTACTTGAAGAGGCGTAAACTCGCGTACGGGTATTCCATTTATTGCTAAGGCGGCCATAATAACACCTCGCATCTCGCTCACTGATATTATAGTTTTTTGATTCTTAAAGAAAAATAACTTTTCCACAGCCGCCACACCCGGCTTATATTTTTTTATTAGTTGACCAAGCTCGGACATAACTCCAGCGGGGGATGTTTGTTTGAGGATACCGTAGCGAACACAAGAAAGTTTATTCTTCGTATTATTGATAACCCCAAAGCCGATTCTAGTTGTTCCGGGATCGATACCCAAAATTATCATAAACTCTAATTTCTAATTTCTAAACTCTAAACAATATCAAATACTTAATCTCAAAAATTCAAAACATTTAGATATTTGAATTTAGGATTTTGAGTTTGTTTAGGATTTGGAGATTAGGGTTTAGGACTTTCTCAAATTTACTCTTGCAAGTTTGAAGCTACATCTTCCACATCATCGTGATTGTCGAGGGTTTCAAAAAGCTTGTTAAGTTCGGTATCGATGATGGGGTCAGTTAAATTAACCGCTTGGTTAAACATCCAAGAGATGCTTCCGGGCGGGACCATCTTCGAACCATGATCTAAAAGTATCTTTTTAATTTCGGCGATAGTCCGATTGCGACTATCGGTTATAGCTTTTATTCTAAGAGCGATACCACCAGGGCCCAGAGCCTCAATAGACAATTCTTCAAGCTGAGCTGATTTATCAGAAACTTTATTTATAGCTCGCTGGATACTATCGTTAGGCATGTTTAGCGACCGGGCTTTGTCTATTGTGTTTTTGAGTTCAAGGTTTGTGTCGGGATTCGTTCCCTTTCTAGCGGCAAGAGAAATCAGCTTCGAAGTTTTAGAAAATAACTGACCCTTTTTCTTGTCAGTTATAGCCTTCTGGTGTTTTATTTGCGACCAACGACTATGCCCGCTCATGTGGGGTTATGATTAAGCGAATTCATCGAAGATGTCCTTGATTCCGATATGTTTCATTCCTTGTCTAGTTACTACCCTCCCTTTTGGGGTACGAGCCATAAAACCTATCTGAATGAGGTAGGGCTCGTAAACATCCTCTATGGTGTTTTCTTCCTCAGAGATTGCTGCTGCAACCGCTTTCAGGCCAACAGGGCCGCCTTTGAATGTGTTTGCAATTGTCTGGAGTATTTTACGGTCGGTTTCTTCGAGTCCCTGGTCATCTATATCTAACATCTTTAGGGCCTCTGTAGCGTTCAGGCGGTCCACTATAAGACAATCCTTTACTTCAGCATAGTCGCGTACCCTTTTGAGAAGACGATTCGCAATACGAGGAGTAAAACGGGAGGCCTTAGCCACTATTTCTACAGCTTCTTTGTTAATTTGTATCTTTAGTAGTTTTGCTGAGCGTGAAACTATTTTTTCTATATCTTCCTGACTATAGAAACCCAAGCGAAAGTTAATTCCAAATCTGGATCGAAATGGACTGGAGAGCATTGATATTTTAGTGGTAGCGGCAATCAGGGTAAACCTCGGGAGGTCTATTTGGAGGGTTTTTGCTGAAGTACCTTTACCGATTATGATGTCTAGTTTAAAGTTTTCCATCGCTGGATAGATAACCTCCTCCACAGCTTTGTTTAGACGGTGAACCTCATCTATAAAAAGAACATCACCATCGTTTAAACCAGTAAGTATTGAACCGACATCACCGGCTTTTTCGAGAGCTGTTCCGGAAGTTATTTTTATACTCGAACCAAGCTCTTTGGCAATCAAATAAGCGAGAGTGGTTTTGCCAAGACCCGATGGACCATGAAGGAGAAGGTGCTCTATCGTTTCGTTTCTCTTTTTAGCCGCCCCCAGCATTATTTTTAGGTTATCCTTGACCCTTTCTTGGCCAATGTACTCTGTAAAGTTTTTCGGACGCAAAGCCAGATCGAGTACCTGATCATCCAACCCACCCTCAGGAGCTATCTTAGAATCTGGGGTCTTGTTTTTGAGTTGTGTGCCCTTATTCATTCGAGGGTTGATCCCGTTAGAGAACGCCCTCGCAAAGCGAGTGGCTTCAGCCACCTGGGGGCGGCTTTTCTCTAACGGGATTGACATTTATATTATTTTAGCTTAAAATATAGGAACTAAACTTCGATAAAGCCCTTGTAATCTGTAGGCAATTAGGTTTAAGGATTTCCGCACGCCTAATCGGGATAAAATCTTAGCTGGATAGTCCGGTTTCGACTGGTCTACTCCTCAGAACTATCCTGCCCCGAATTTTTTTAAAATTCGGATTTTGCCTACAGATTACAGGGGCCTTTAAATTGTTCTCTCTATTTCTTCAAGGGATACTATACCGTCAATTAATTTTAAATATGCATCCTGAAGTATTGTGATCATTCCTTCAGCAACAGCCATATCTCGAACAGCTGACATGGGTGGAGAAGACAGGATGAGCCTTTCGATATCTTCTGATACAACAAAAGCCTCAAACGCGCCGATTCTGTCTTGATACCCGGTATTGTCACAACTGGTGCATGCGCCAGAGGTATATATTTCCAATGAAGAATTTAATTCCGGAAGTTTGAACCGGTCCTTGATTGGTCCCAGTGTATCTTTTATTTTTTTTAATTGTTCAGGGGTAACTCTGACCTTCTTTTTACAGCTAGGACAAAGTTTCCGCAATAATCTCTGAGCGAGAGTTAGGTCTATTGCCGGAGAGAGGATTTGGGGTTTAATACCGAGGTCTATTAATCGTGGGATAACCCCCGCCGCATCGTTGGTATGGATAGTAGATAGAACAAGATGACCAGTTAAAGCAGCATGAAGAGCGATCTCTGCGGTTTCAACATCGCGGATTTCACCGACTAGGATAATATCAGGATCCTGCCTGACTATCGATCTCAAGCCGTTGGCGAAGCCATAGCCCCTTTTTGGATCAACTTGGGTCTGAGAGATGTTTTTCAGATGGTATTCTATTGGATCTTCAATTGTTATTATCTTTGTGCCGGACTCATTTAAATGGTTAACAAAAGCGTAAAGAGTAGTTGTTTTACCGGAACCAGTGGGCCCCGAAACCATTATTGCTCCAGTCTTTTTTTTCAATTGTTGATAAACGATGCCTAGAAGATCTTCTCGTATGCCAAGGCTTTCTAGTGTTCCTTTAATATTTCTCGGATCCAACATACGCATGACTATTGTTTCTCCAAATTCACTAGGAATAATCGAAACCCTCACCTCAATATCGACACTCTTTTGTTTGATAGTGAATCTTCCGTCTTGAGGAGAGTCGTGTATATTTAACTTCATCTTCGACAGAACCTTTATTCGATTCAGTATCTGATTGTAATATCCAGTATCAAGGTTCGTGATATCGTGGAGAATGCCGTCTAACCGATATCGAAGACGAGTGTCGGTAGTCTCTGGCTCAAAATGAACATCTGAAGCCTTGGTCTTTAAGGCTCCAGCAATCAATATTTCGAGGAGTTTTGTGACCGATATCGTTTGGAGTTTGCTTTTTAGGTCACCTATGCCCTGGATCTGGCCTTGAAGATTCTCGAGCTCTTTTTCATCTATCTCGATCGCCCCTATTTTGAAAACCCTCTGTTTGATTATCTTGTATTTTTGCCAAATAGAATTAAGTATGGCAGGGGTTGTTAGGAGAACATCAATATTAAACCCTCTTTTTTGAAGAGATTCAATAGTTTCTTTTGTCTGAGGACTGTCCGGGTTTATTAAGGCAACGATCAGCTTAGATTCGGTTTTGTAAAGAACTGCTATCTCGGCTTTTCTCGAGGATTCTTCATCTAGAATATTAAGAGCATCTGTGTCGATGGGCACTCCCTTTAAGGTGGAAAAAGGAAACCCAAATCTTTTAGCGGATTCGGCATATTTCTCTTCTTCTTCTTTCAGTTTTATCTCCTTGAGTTTTTTCTCAAGATCTTGCTCTGTTTTTTGGTCCGAAGATTGTAAAGGCATATTCTTGTATTAGCGAACCCGGTATTTTTGTAAACCTCGCCCTTGGAAACGCAACTTATATTTTATTCCGAGCTAATTTCTTCTAACTCTTTTCAAGGGCGTGGTAAAGTAATTTTTTGTGGATAACCCTATTATATCACATGTTCTTGACTTTTAATTTCGTATTTGTTAGTATGAACTTAACGATAAGGTCCGCAAAGGCGGGCCTCGTATTTTAAATAAGCGACTAAAGGCTAAAGACTAAAGCTTATGCATTAGACATTAGACTTTGAGCTTTAAGCAGATGCTAGATATCAAACAATTTCTGTCAGCTATAAAACAAATTTCCGAAGAGAAGGGGATAGCCGAGGAAAGCGTCATTGAAACCATTGAGGCGGCCATTGCTGCGGCCTATAAAAGAGATTATGGCAAGAAGGGTCAGATCATAAGAGCTAAGCTCGACACTGATACAGGGAAACTAAATATGACCCAGGTTCTTTATGTCGTCGAAGGAGCCGACGAAGAGGGTTATATTACCGGACCCCTGCCGATCAAAGTAACCGAAGACAGACAAGATTTAGGTGATTTTGAGAAACCAAGACGGCGCGGCGAAGAGCCAGAAGTAGTAGAGGTCAAGAAGGGAGAGGACGGCGAGCTCAAGATAAAGTTTAATCCAGAGAAACACCTTGTCCTCGCGGATGCTAAGAAAAAGAACAAGAAAGTCAAAATTGGGGATGAGCTAGTTATATCACTCGAAAGTCACACTGATTTTGGTCGTATCGCCGCCCAGACAGCCAAACAGGTTGTTATCCAGCGTCTTCGTGAAGCAGAAAGAGGGGCGATATTTTCTGAATTCAAGAGTAGAGAAGGCGAGATAATTAGTGGTGTCGTTCAAAGAAAAGAGGGTCAGCTTATTTTTGTTGATTTAGGAAAAACTAACGGCCTACTTCTACCGCTCGAACAAGTTTACGGTGACAACTATAGGATCGGTCAACGGTCAAGGTTCATTATTCTCAAAGTTGATGAAACTTCACGGGGACCAGCGGTACTCTTATCTAGAGCCGATCCGAAGCTTGTAATTGAATTATTCCGAATGGAAGTCCCCGAGATAGACAGCGGATCGGTGATTGTGAAGGCAATAGCTAGAGAAGCTGGTTCTAGAACTAAGATTGCAGTGGCTTCACAAGAAGAGGGCGTGGATCCAATC
>Ga0209515_10001438_pt1 | contig 40139 bp, 50 predicted proteins | sample Subgroupgradi54m_FD_187454 | JGI IMG/M metagenome (GOLD analysis project Ga0209515, IMG submission 187454) | Subsurface groundwater microbial communities from S. Glens Falls, New York, USA - GMW60B uncontaminated upgradient, 5.4 m (SPAdes)... ... | reverse complement strand
TCATGCGCCGGATCTTGCGGAGCTGCGAGTAGGAGGAAAGGTGATCCCGTCGGTCGTTATCAATGACTTTGTTCCAAGCCTGAGAGCCAATGTCGTCTATACCGACGCCGCATCCGGGGCCAAATTGGCGATGCGCTACCTTTTCAATCGAGGTTACCGTCGGATCGGCATGATCCAAGCTCCCTCAGAAGATTCCTTGGATGCCCGTGAGAGGGAACGAGTTTTTCGAGAGATGCTGACGGAAGAGGGAATTGAGCTGGATCCGGATCATTTCAAGAAATGTGACTACTTCTTTGAAGAAGACGGTTATCTCAAAACCATGGAGATGATTCAGACGGCCCGCACCCTTCCGCGTGCTCTGCTTTGCTTTAATGACGACCTGGCGGTTGGCGCGATCCGTGCGCTGCGGGACGAAAAAATCCTCGTACCTCAGGAAGTGGCCGTCATGGGTTTTGATGGGACGGAACGGGGCAGCTTCGTGAATCCGCCCCTTACGACAATCAGCCAGCCGCTTGAGCAGATGGGGCGGGAGATGGTTCGGATGCTGTCGAGTTTGCTTGAGAAGGGGGGGTCGGAACCGCTCCAGGTGCGGTTTGATTCGCAGCTGGTAATCCGGCAATCGGCTTGATCTCGGAAAGGGCCGGTGCTTTCTTTTCCTCAAGCCCTGTCCGTTTCAGAATTTCCCAATTCAAAATTTCCAAGATCCCGGGAATTCCTTTCACATTGCGGTAAATCGCATTCGTAAGTCCCAACTCAAAAGTTTGCTGGGCGGGTTGTCTCCCGGAGAGATCCGTGTAAGTCACCGAAGCGAGGTTCAATTTCACTTCCTCGATGACAGACCCTCGGCCCGTCAACACCCCTATAGGAAGGTTGAGTACCCCTTTTTCGTTACGCAGAACGCGGAAATCCTTGAAGTCAATCTCGAGCCGCTTCAGTTCAAACCCTCCCACGAATTTCGCAGAAGGGGCATAGCGTACCCTCGCCTCGCTCACCTCGGCAAGGGGCCCTGCCGGGAAACCCACTGGATTCAACACCTGGACGTCCTGAATAGAGAACTGAGGCTGAGACAAACTGAAGTGGACCCTCCCGAGCTCTACGGGAAGGCCGGTCGCCTTCGAAAGCTGTCCTTGGAAAACCGACTCGACGACAGCTGGAAGAAGGAAGACGAGAAAACAGCCCAAGAGGAACAAAGCCACGAAAGCGGTGGCTAGACTGCCGATTCGATTGGAAGGTTTTTGCTTTGTGGTTGCCTTTTTCATAGTGATAATAATTTAGATGAACGACCCCGGTCTCTGCAAGCCCAATCTTTCGAGACTAGCCGAGCACCTTCGGCAAGTCACGGGAGAAAGAAATTTCCAAACAAGCCCCTCTTCCCTGATACGGACTCAGTCCTATCTCCAGGAGGAGCTTGAAAGTTACGGCTTCGAGATTCATCGGGAGCCCTTTTTCTTTTCGGGCCAAACTTTTTCGAATCTCGTGGCACGCTTCGCTTTTGACCCGAACCGTCCCCGCCTTCTTGTGGGAGCCCACTTCGATTCGGTTTCAGGCTCGCCCGGCGCGGATGACAACGCGAGCGGAGTGGCCGCTTTCTTGGAGACTGCGCGCCTCTACGCCCAGGGAAGAACAAGAGAAAGTGCGGTGGAGTTCGTCGCGTTCAATCTCGAAGAATATGGAATGATTGGAAGCCAGGCCTATGCTCAAAAACTAAAGAAGGAAAAGATTCCTTTGTCCGGAATGCTTTCTCTTGAGATGGTGGGTTATACGTCGAAGGAGAAGGGATCGCAGAAAATGCCTTTTTTCCTAAAGCCTTTCTATCCCAACACTGGAGATTTCGTCGGTCTCGTCGCCAATTCAGCCTCAACCGGATTTCTCAAGCAAGTGGAGAAAATCTTCCGCTCGGTCGAAGCGCTTCCCGCGGAAACGCTGGTCCTTCCGGCCAACGGCTGGATTTTCCCCGGCGCGCGACTGAGTGATCACTCACCTTTTTGGGATCAGGGTTACCCGGCCCTCCTCGTCACGGACACGTCCTTCTTCCGAAATCCCCACTATCACCTCGAAACGGACACGATTGAGACGCTTGACCTCGAATTCCTGGTCAAGGTCACCGAAGCCGTCGCCCGGACGAGCGTGGAATTCGGCCATTTTTGACATTTGGAGAATAGGAGGGTATCTTTCTAAATAGGCTTAATATCATCCAACTTCGGACTCATCCTGGAGATAAGATGAAGCTATTAGGCCGGGAGTTCAAGTTTTCAGTCTGGATCCGCCGCGAAAAGCGAAGAGCCGATCGGGTTTCCCTCCACGACACCCTTTATCTGGATTATCGCCGATCCCTCGACCCCACCCACGGATCGGGAGAAGGAAAGAATATTTCTACAGCCGGCATTCTTTTCGCAGCAACCTCCATCATCCCGGTAGGATCTTTCTTGGAATTGACCCTTCATCTTTATCCGGCCTTTGCGACGTCGGCTCCTCTTCTTCTCCAAGGACGGGTCGTGCGCTGCTTCCAAACCTCTGCCCAGCAACACTATCGGATCGCCTGTGCCTTTGATTCTCTCGAGCCTCATGTGGCCGAAAGGCTCCGCTCCTTCATTCACTGGCTCAAAGAATTGAATCGGGAATCGTTCTACCGGTAAGCCCCAAGCAGAATGGCGCCAAGGTAAAGGAGTTGAATCCAGACGGGGAGTCCGCTTTCAACAGAGGCGCTGCGCTCCCGGATGACTTTTGTTGCACCGACGGCCATCCAGAGAAATCCCATCATTCGCTCTTCCGGATGAGAATAGAATTGAAACCCGATTCCCACCGCAATCAAAGCTAACCAGATTGCGCCGCTTGGCCAAGGCGGGAGGCGCCGCAGGTTGACAAGCGCTGCCTGGATTCCACACAGAGTGAGGACGATGCCCAGGGTCATGGCTGCCGAGAAACCATAAAGAGCTATTCCTTGAATCAAGGCAAGGATTCCGAACAGGGTAAGGAAGGCTGGCCAAAGCAAGAGAGACTTTGGCAAAAGAGAACTGGATTTGGCTTCCATCGTAGCCGTCAAGGCGATGACGGCAAGAAGAGTTGCGCTGACGAGATTCCACACCGTCGAATAGGAAATCATGGGGCCTCCCGGGGTTGTTCGTGAGTCAAACAGTGGATTCCGCCGAGACCCATCACAAGCGTCTCGGACCGGATCCCCACGACCCGCCGTTTCGGAAAAAGATCCTGAAGGATTCCAAGAGCAGCTTTGTCCTGGGTGCATCCGAAGGTGGGAACGAGGACCACGCCATTTGCGAGATAAAAATTCAGGTAACTGGCCGGCAGCCGGCCCCAGGAGGTCTCGATGCGGTCGGGCATCGGGATTTCCACGATTTCCAACTTCTTTCCCTCGAGGTCCCGCGCTTCCCGCAGCCTTCTCAAATTTTCACGGAGCGGGGCTTCGTTGGGATCGGATGAAATTTTTTCCACGGCTGTCACGACCGTCGTCCGGTTCACGAAACGGGTGATGTCATCGATGTGGCCGTCCGTGTCGTCCCCCTCGATCCCCTCTCCGAGCCAGATGAAATGAGTGAAGCCTAGAAAATCGTGAAGTATTCCTTCGATTTGAAACCGTGACAGGTGAGGGTTCCGGTTCGGATGGAGAAGACACTGTTCAGTCACAAGGCAGATGCCTTCGCCGTTCGTATCGATGGAACCTCCCTCCAGGATGATTCCCGGCCGGTAAAACGGCATCTCCAATCGACGGGCGATCTGGTCTCCCGCCCCGTCGTCTTTTGCCAGGGATTCGTACTTCCCTCCCCAAGCATTGAAGACCCACTTGATCCCCACGATTCCCCGCTTCCCCTTCGCGCCCAACGTGGCAAAGCAGGGCCCGTAATCCCGGATCCACGCGTCCACCGTTGGAAGAAGAAAGTAAATCACGTTTTTTTCAAAGACTCCCCTTTCGCGGAGCCGGCGGGAGACCGTTTCGCGGGTCAACTCGTCGTTGACGAGAAAATGAACTTTTTCGTGGGGGGTCAGGGCCTCCATCATTTGGAGATAAACTTCTTCGACCTCACGGACCTTGCCCGGCCAGGTTTCCTCATTGTGCGGCCAAGCGAGCCACGTGGCTTCGTGAGGCTCCCACTCAGCCGGCATCCTGAAACCGAGCTCGAAGGGAGTCGCGAGGGTTTTACTTTTTTGAGATGAGAGGTTCGTGAGAGGTAGCTTCATCGAGAAAACGGTTGGCCAACGGTCCATAGGCATCGACGCGGCGGTCGCGGAGGAAGGGCCAGCCTTGCCGGGCTTCCCGGATTTGCTCAAGCGGACAATCCGCAATCAGGATTTCTTCTTTTTGGGTGCCGGCCTTGGTGACGATTTGTCCAAAGGGGTCGGAGACAAAGGAGTTTCCCCAGAACCGGATCTTTCCTTCTTTCCCCACCCGGTTCACGGCCGCGACGAAGACCCCATTCGCCACCGCGTGGCTGCGCTGGATCAATTCCCACGCCGACTGCTGGGTGGGCCGGACGCGAACCGGCTCCCGGTCATGCCACCCGATGGCCGTTGGATAAAAAACAATTTCCGCTCCCGAGAGGGCCGTCAGGCGCGCCGCTTCCGGAAACCATTGGTCCCAACAAATCAGGACGCCTATCCTCGCATATCGGGTCGAGAAGCTCTGAAAGCCGAGGTCTCCGGGTGTGAAATAAAACTTTTCGTAGTAACTGGGGTCATCCGGGATGTGCATCTTGCGGTATTTTCCAAGAAGCGAGCCGTCCGCATCAAAAACAACCGCTGTGTTGTGATAGATTCCGGCGGTCCGTTTTTCGAAGAGGGAAGCCACGATCACGATCCCTTCCTCACGGGCTGTCTCGGAAAACATTTTCGTGGTTGGGCCCGGAACCGGCTCGGCGAGATCGAAGTGAGCGCTGTCCTCCGTTTGGGGAAAATAAAGAGAGCGGAAAAGTTCCTGAAGGCAAACGATCCGCGCCCCCTGATGGGCCGCGGACCGGATGCCTTCAAGCGCTTTCTTCAGATTCCACTCCGGCCGTTCGTCTGCTTTCATTTGCACGAGCCCGAGTCGGACGGAAGACGAACTTTTCTTCTTCGGCATTCTTAAGAGTTAGAGGGCGCGGGCGGATTCGCCATCTGTCCGTGGCTAGCGAAAGGACACCAGCCCCTCTTGCCGCCCATTCCGCAGGTCGAGAAGTTGTAAATCAAAAATGCGCTCGACACGAGCGAAGTCGCCATGATGAAAACCCCTACCCACTGGCCGAGCGAACGGAGGTTTCCCTTTTCTTTCGTCGCATCGGCGTAAACCCGGTATCCCACCCCCATCGCAATCAAGAGCAATCCGAGCTTCATGGTCGTTTTCCCTCCTTTGAGCGGATGAAAAGCAAACTTCCCAGCATCACGGCCAGGGAAGCTCCCAGAAATATCAAGAGACCACTAAAAGCCGCGGCCATTCCCCCACGCTGAGTGGTCAAGGTGTAAACACCGCCCCCAAAGGCCACGGCCACGGTCACGACCCCAAATCCGAAAAAACTCCAGAAGGCAACCGATTTCAAATCTCGGTTCCGTCCGGAATGTGGGCACCCCGAGAGATGATGACGATTCCGTCACGGATGAAGTAATTCTCGCCGTCGGTCTCTCTCACCTTCTTGCGGTTGCGGATGACCACGTTGTTTCCAATCCGGGCGTTTTTGTCGATGATCGCGTTTTCGATGACGCAGTTCTTGCCGATCCCCAGATCCGGTTGGGCTGTTTCGAGTTCCTCGGTTTGATAAAAATCGGCCCCCATCAAAACCGTTTTTCGCATCTTGGTCCCCTCGCGGATGACCGAGCGGAGCCCCACGATCGAATCCTCCACCTCGACGCCGCGAAGGATGCAACCCTCGGATAGAAGGACCTGGTTCAATTCAGAGGATTGAATCGTCGAGGGCGGAAGGAAGCGCGGCCGCGTGAAGATCCGGCCCACGGGTGAAAAGAAACTGAAGGGAGGATCTTCCTGGGTGAGTTCCAGACTCGCTTCGTAATAACTCTGGATGGTTCCGATGTCCCGCCAGTAACCATCGAAGACGTAGCCGTAAGCCTTCACTTCATGGATGGCTCTTGGGATCAGTTCCCGGCCGAAGTCCGCCTCCTTGCCCTGGAGAAGGCGAAACAGGACCTGGGCCCTGAAAACATAAACTCCCATGGAGGCGAGATAACGGTCGCTTTTTCCTTCCACGCCGGACTGACGCCGGACGTTCTCGGGAATGGCGAAATTCTGAATGTTTTCTCCCGAGACCGGTTTTTCTTTGAAGTCCACGATGCGGGCATCGGACTTGAGCCGCATGATTCCAAAATGCTCCGCCTCTTTTTTCTCGACCGGCACGGTGGCGATCGTCAGATCGGCTCCCTTGTCCTCATGGAATTTGAAAAGCTTGCGGTAATCCATCCGGTAAATGTGGTCGCCTGAAAGGACAAGGACCCAGTCCTTGGGCCGGAGGTGATAATGAGGAGCGTGCTTCCGGACCGCGTCGGCCGTCCCCTGGAACCAGTCGCGGTTATCCAGCGTCTGTTCAGCCGCCAAAAGCTCGATGGAGGTTTGATTGAAAGGCTCGTAGGGGTACGTCCGCTGAATGTGACGGTGGAGCGAAGTGGAATTGAACTGGGTCAGGACAAAAATTTTTCTAAGCTGTGAATTAATCGAATTGGAAATCGGGATGTCAACCAGACGATACTTCCCGCCGAGCGGGACGGCGGGCTTGGAGCGATAAAAAGTGAGGGGAAAGAGCCGCTTGCCTTGGCCTCCGCCCAGGATCAAGACGGTGACCGCATGATTCATAAGGGCTTGGGGTCGGCTTCGGTCTGAAAGTGGCGCCAGGCAAGGCGCCGGAACGTGTCGTTTTCTTCCATCAGGAGGAACATCCGCCGCCGGAGCTTTTCAATGAAAACCTCCCGATGAGGATACTTTTCCTGATTGACGAAAAGATCGATTCGACGCACGTAGGAGTCAATGATTTCCGAGTTCTTGCGGATCTGTCCCCGGACGATCTGGGCCTCATAGGGGGTGAGTATGTCCGAGTCGGCGTCAAGGACCGGAGCGAGTGGAACGGGAAGCTCAAATCCGAGATGGAAAGCCATGGGCATGCCTCGCCAGGAGGTTCTCCAGTTCCTTTGTGAATTCCGATTTCGTGTACACTTGAAGACAGCCCGCTTCGCGCATCTCCCGTTTCAGTTCCTCGGCCGTGCCGGACGCATGAGAAAGGTAACCCAGGATAGGGACTTTGGAAAAATGCACATCCGAGCGAAAATCCCCGAGCACCCGGAAGGCCTCCTTTTCAAGTCCTTCTCCCCCATCCAGCACCACCAGCGCCGGTTCCTTTTCCCGCGAAGAGCGAATCAACTTTTCGGCTGAATCGAAGGCCCTGGCCTCGAGCCCCACCGCCTTGGCCGCCTTCACGATTTTTTCCGCGAAAAAAAGATTGCTCACCAAAGCATAAATCGGCTTTGACGCCATGAAACGTTAAGCTTACTCTGATTTCTTTTGGGAATCAAGCGAGGCGCTCGTGAGCTTGTCGAGGATTTTAATTTTGGCGCGAGCGTCTTGGGCGAGTGTTTCGGGATACTCGATTTTTTTGAGAAGTTCTTTCGCCTCCGGCCCATTTCCGCTTTTGATCAGCGCTAGGGCTTCTTCGTATTGCTTTCGGATTCCTTCAAGGGCCTCGGGCAGACGGCTCTGAATCACTTTTTCCTTCTCGATCAAATCCTGACGAAGGGAATGGGCATCAGGGAGGCTGGGTTGGAGAGGAGCGGCTTGGGCCAAAAGAACTTCTTGGATGTCGGCGTCCACGAGACCGGTCTCTTTCGGGAGCGGTGGCGGCTCAACGATCCGAGGTCCTTTCTCGATGCCCTCGAGGAGTTTTGTGATCTCCAAGATTTTCGCATTGGCTTCTTCCCAAGATTGTTTTTCGAAGAGTTCCTGAAGGCCCTGATAGGCAGAACGGATTTTCTCCTCCTGGGCCCCGAGACCCCTTCCGGTCAGGGCCGTGTTCATGGCACCGATCTTGGAAAGGACATCGTTGATGTAAGGACGAAGCAGGGTCAGGATGACGCCGCGGTGCCGCTGGGGATTGTTTTGGTAAACGGGGAAAGCGAGCGAACGAATCCACTCGTCGCGGGCTTTATGATAATCCTTCGCCTCGAACGCTTGCGCGGCCGCGAGGTAGTGGGTCTGGAAGAGCTGGGCCAGCTTGTGTCGGTAGGACCATTCCAAGGGAATCCGGTATTGAGCCTGAGTCCCTTTGAGGAATTCCTCAAATTGTTTTTGATCCCAAGGCGGAGCGGCGATTCTCCCTTGAGAGGGCGATCGAAAAAAAGGAGGGATCGCCAAAATTTGGGATTCTTTTTCCGTGAGCGCTCCCCCGAGATCGACGGAAACGCTCCGGGCAAGCATTTCCTGCTCCTCGCCAGAAAGCGCGAGTTCGGGCTGGGCCGTGGCGATGACTTGCGCGTTTTTTTTCTCGATCTTATGAAGGATCTCATCCTGGCTCTTCAAGTGATGCGCGGCCAGGAGGGAGACGCCGATCAAGAGGAGGATGAAAAGTCCTCCGCCGACCCAAAGCCACGGCCGGACCGCTTCGGGGGACGCTTCCAAGGTTTGGGTTTTGGAGAGCGGAGTTTTTTCAAAGGGCGGGGAGTCGTGATCTTTTTTTACAGATGTAGACCAGTAACAGTTGGGGCAAACAACGACTTCGGCCGCCTCACTCTCGAAGTGATGTCCGCAGTGAGAACAAGCAAACCTTCCCATGGGACTTCCTTCGGGTCAGGCGGAAGCGGCGAGGAGACGTTCCGAGCGCCAGTTCCTCTCAAACTCCAAGAGAAAAGAAGAAGCACGGTTTGCTTCAACGGCTTGGGATTCCCAAACCAAATGAGGATGAACGCTCACCGGGGGAACCGTCTGAATGGGGGCCACCCAGGTTGTGAATCCTGCGAGGCCGCTCAGTAAAAGGGGAATCATCGTGAGGGGCATTCTATCGCGAAGAAGCGCCAAAAATCAAATAAAATCTGGACCTGCCAAACGAGTCAGAGCTTGAACTTTCCCCGCAAATCACCCCACGCCTGCTTGAGCTGATCCACCGCGCTTCCGGACTGAGCATCCCAATTCAGCCCGTACGATTGGAGCTGCTGGGTAAGCGCGTTCAGACCCACTCGTTCGAGGGTTTTGAAAACAATTTGTTGGGTAATCTGGGCTGGATCCGTCACGTTTTTCAACACCGCGTTCCGGATTTCGAGGGCGAACTTCCGCTCCCCGGCGGAATCGACGTAGCGGGCCCGGCCGAGGCTTAAGACCACCGCGTCAATTTGAACGGCCGGTGGCTTAGCGGGTGCTGCGTGCCTTTCGGCTGGCGGGGGTGCAGGTGCCGCGGGGTGGGCCGAAGGCTGCTTCTGGGCATTCTTCACTGCTCCGATCTCCGTCAAGTTAACGGCCCCTGACTCGTTTCTTTCCACCGTAATCTCGTCCACATTCAACTGGATCTGCCAAATGTGGATTCGATTTTCAAAAAGGGCCGGGAGGTCGGCATGCACCGAAATTTCCGGCACGGAAGCCAGGATGGGTTCTTTAAAACCCTTGGGGTTTTTGACCTGGAGCCCGTAGATCCCGAACTCGGAGTTAAAGAGATCAAGTTTGAATCTCTGAATCTTGACGGGGGCCCCCACGACCGTTTCAATCGCCTTGGCGAGGAAAAACGAGCTGCTTGCATAAAGGGTCATGCCGATCGCCACAAAAAAAACGACCGTTCCGAGCAAAAAACTTCCCGTACCGGATTTTTGTTTGCGCTTGCTCATAGAGTGGGTGCCCCTGCTGTTTGAGAGATGACGCGAATCTCGCGTTGAGGGAAAGGAATCTCAATGTGGGCCGAGCGAAGCGCCTTGTAAATCGCCAGGTTTACGGCATAGGCCTCCTCGAAGTACTTCACCGTAGGAACCCAGTAACGGAAGCCAAGGTTCACCGAGGAATCGCCGAAACTCTGGATGCCCACTTGGAGAGCCGGCTTGGAGACAATTTCCGGAAACTGGCTGATCGTTCGCCGAATCAACTCGATCGCCTGTTCGGGATTGGCCGCATAACTGATGCCGACCACTCCCTCCACGACGCGATTCGATTTGGAATTGTAGAGGGTCTCTCCCACAATGTGTTTATTGGGAATCGTGATCCGCACCCCGTCGCTCGTGAGGACGATCGTCGAGGCGAGCTTCACTTCCTCCACCACGCCGCTCACGCCCACCACCGTGATCGTGTCCCCCACCACAAAAGGCCGGCCGAGGATGATGCTGAGGCCGGCTCCATAATTGGACAAGGGACCTTGAATCGCATAGGTCGCGCCGAAAGCGGCCGCGCTCAAGGCGGCCACAAAAGGCGCGATGGTAATCCCAAACTTCCCGAGCGCGATCACCACGGTGAAGCTCAAGATCAGAATTTTAATCGTGCCCGCCAAAAATTTGGAAAGGGTGATGTCGATCTTCTTTTTTTGGCAAAGACCGAGGATGATTCCGCCCACCCAGCGAGCCAAGATAAATCCGACCGCCAGCACGATGAGCGCGCCGATCACCTGGAAGCTGTAATTGACAAAAAACTCGATGAGGGTGTTGAGAAGTTTTTGGATGGTGTTCACCTGTTCCTGCATGGGTTTTCCCTCCTGAGGGCCCCTATGATGCGAGAAATTCCGTAAAATTTCAACTCTTTCAGCCCCCTCCGGACTCGCCAGGTTCCATTTCCCTCCGCACGGTGGGAGTAAAAGGAGGAGTAGGTTTTACCTTTGGAAACCCGAGGACTTCCCGGGCCCGGTTCAGGGCATCGTCTACATTGCCAAAGACATTTTCTTCGCCCAGGGCTTCCAGAAGACCGGACCGCTCAAGCGCAATCAAAGGCTGGGCGTGGACATCGGAGAGAAGAAAAATAACCCCCTGCTTGTGCGAACTCTTGAACTCCTCACTCAGTGCTTGGATCCCTGTGGCATCGATGGCGGGGACGTCCCGCATTCGGATGATCCGGACACGCGGCTTTTTCCCAACGACCTTCATGGCTTCCATAAATTTATGGGAGGCACCGAAGAAAAAGGGGCCGTTGATCTCGTAGACCTCGACACCCTGGGGCACTTCCCGCCGGCTGATCGCATTGGGGTCATCCTTCTCTTCCTCATCCACGAGCTCACGCGTGACGACGGCCACGTTGGTGACAAGGGCCATTCGGCGGATAAAAAGAAAAACGGAAAGGAGAACCCCCACCTGGATCGCCGCGGTGAGGTCCACCAGCACGGTGAGAAGAAAAGTGATGAGGAGCACGGCCACATCGCTTCGCGGACTTTTCAACATCATCTGAAAGGAACGCCATTCGCTCATGTGATAGCTCACCACGATCAGGATGGCCGCTAAACAAGCAAGGGGAATCAGGCCCGCCCATCGGCCGAGGAAAAACATGATCATGAAGAGCGTTAGTGCGTGCACCATCCCCGCAATCGGTGTCCGTCCACCGTTGTTAATATTGGTCATGGTTCGAGCGATCGCACCTGTGGCGGGCATCCCTCCGAAAAGCGGCGAGAGGATATTGGCGATCCCCTGGGCCACGAGCTCCATGTTGGGCCGATGACGTCCCCCGATCACGCCGTCCGCCACGACGGCCGAGAGAAGCGATTCGATCGCCGCCAGAAGCGCGATGGTCAAACCGGTCGGCACGAGACTCCCAATCAAAGAAAGGTTCAATGAAGGAAGGGTGGGGCGCGGAAGCAAGTGCGGGATCTCGCCGAACCGGCTTCCGATCGTTTCAACGGGGAGATGAAAGAGCTGGACCACGGCTGTCGAAACAATCAGGGCCACCAAGGGGCCCGGGATTCGTTGCGAAATCCTTTTCCAAAAATGAATGACCAGAATGGACCCCGCCCCGATGGCCAGGGCGAAGTAATTGGTACCGCTTAGACAATGGAGGTAAACATTCCATTTGGCCAGGAACTCGGCCGGGACTTTTTCAGCCGAAAGGCCCAGAAAATCCTTCATCTGAGAGGAAAAAATAATCAGCGCGATCCCGCTCGTGAAACCCACGATCACCGGGTAGGGAATGAACTTGATCGTGGAGCCAAATCGAAAGAGCCCCATCGCCACGAGAAAGACACCGGCGATCAACGTGGCTACGAGAAGCCCCTCGAGGCCGTGCTTCTCGACAATCGCATAAACAATCACCACAAAGGCGCCTGTGGGGCCGCCGATCTGCACGCGGCTTCCCCCCAGAGCCGAAATGATGAATCCGGCAATGATGGCCGTATAAAGTCCCCGCTCGGGAGAGACGCCGGAAGCGATGGCAAAAGCAATCGCCAAGGGAAGCGCCACGATCCCCACCACGATTCCCGAGATGGTGTCGGCCCTGAATTGTTTCCAGGAATAATCCTTTAAGGTCGTGAAGAGCTTGGGTTTTAACATGCGTGCGGACCTAGAGGCGGTTTGAAAAGAGGGCGAATTCTCCCCGCTGCAGGATGGGAAAAAGCGGCTGGTGGACCAACGACCGGAGGCTTTCTTTGTCCTGTCCTTCCAACAAGATAAAAATCCGGTTGGGTTTTTTGATGAAGTCTTGGATGGCCGCCGCGTTAGGATTCCAAAAGTTTTTTTCTGCCTTCTCCCAATTGGAATCGAACGAGACTTCCGCCGGAACCCCCACCATCATGACGGGCTCATTCAGATAAAACGGAAGGCTTGAAAAGTAGTGTTTGTACATGACCACCTGGTCGCCAGGTTTCCTGAGTTCGAGGATCTTGTCCGAAAAAACCTTCATGCTCGCATACTGAATCAAGGGCAGTTCATTAAAAGCGGCCAGAATCATGAGGATGAGAATCCCGACCTGGCAATGAAACATTAAAGTGTACTTCTTTTTGACGAGAATCCAAGCAATCAGAAGAGAAGCCATCCATAAGAGGGCGATCCCCAGCCAGACCGAGCTTGCAATGAATCATCGTCTATCTCCGAACACCCTCCTTGATTCTCCTGGAAAGCATCCAACGAACCTTGCGCAGGTCCAAGAGAGATCCGAGGAGTCGGTTTTTGAGCCCATATTTCGATTTTCCATGCCGGCGTTCTTCGTGACTCACCGGCACCTGTTTGATTTTGAACCCTTGAGCCTCCGCCAAGGGGAGAAAAAAACGGTGCATGCCCCGGTCCGGATGAAAGGCCCGAAGGGCCTCACGGCGGAAAATCCGGAGCGTGCAGCCCGTATCTTCGATGTGGTCGCCCGTCACGGCTCGACGAATGCGATTGGCGATGCGGGAGCTTGTCCTCTTGAGCCACGGATCATGGCGCCGCTTCCGGACACCCGCAATGATATCGGCATGCTCCATCAGGCGCCTGAGTCTTGGAATCTCCTCCGGGGGATTCTGCAGGTCGCTGTCGAGCGTCACCAGGATTTCTCCGCGGGCGGCTTTGAAGCCGGTATGAAGGGCGGCGGTCAAACCGTTGTTTCGTTCAAGCTCAATCAAACGAACGGGCGCTTGGGGGCCCACGAGTGATTTTAAAATTTCTCCTCCCCCATCCACAGAACCGTCATCGACAAAGAGGATCTCCCACTCCTCTCCGAGTTCCCCGGCCGCCTTCCCGAGGCGTTCGTAAAGCTCCTTTAAATTTTCCCTTTCATTATAGAACGGGCAAATGATCGAAATCACAGTAGCCGGCTCGTTGGAAAACAAGACGTGGGGAGTAGAGGATTCGAACCTCTGAAGGCGTGAGCCACCAGATTTACAGTCTGGCCCCTTTGTCCACTTGGGAAACTCCCCCTTGTGTTTCTTATTCTATCTAAATTCTCCGCTTTTTCATTCGCAAACGAATGAGCCGGCGGAGGGATTTGAACCCCCGACCCGCTGTTTACAAAACAGCCGCTCTACCCCTGAGCTACGCCGGCGTTAGTTAATTAAAACGTTGGCCGTCAGATCATCGGCAATTGTGGCTGCAATAATCCGGTTGCCCCGTTTTGTCAAGTGGACCTCGTCGAAATAAAGATCCGCGGAGGCTGATTTTCTCAGAGGAGTCAAGACATCGACAAAGCGAATTCCAAGCTCCTCCATGAGGCGCTTCAAGCCATCGTTCATCCGGTAAGCCAGAGTCTTGTCATGCATCAGAACCTCGACATCCAACGGAACGTAGGCCACGACCAGTTTGATCTTTTTCATGCGACAAAACCGGGCGAGATCCTTGAAAACCTGGCGGGTTTTCTCCCATTGTGAGGGAGTAGCATCGAGACCTTTTCGTTCCATTTTTTGGAGAAGAGTCTTGGAGGATCCGTTCCGGAGCTGGAGGTAATTGAACCGCTCCGCAAGGGCAAGGTAAAAGGCCGAGTGCTCGGCGAGCCAACCCCGGAGGGAGGGTTCGGGATTCTCTGCCGGATGGGGAGAAGGGGTGGCAGAAGTCGGCGTCTTTTCCTGTCTTGAAAGAATATATTCATTCCGCTTGAAGTCATTCGCTCCAAATTGCAGAACGACGCAATCAAGATCATAGTGCGAGGCGATGTTTCTTAAAATTTGGTTCTCGTCAGCCGTTGCGAGGCCGGAGATACCGAAGTTGTAAGATTCAAACCGAGCGCCGTCCTTGCGGGTATTGAGGAGCACGGCCGCTTGATCGGAAAACCGCTCCGCGGGCTCGAGTCCGAATCCTTCTGTCACGGAATCCCCGAGAAAACCGATTCGCTTGACGCCCGATTTTTTTTCGACCCGGAACTCCCTGTCCCGGAATCCCACGGCGTTCGTCTCGAGCCAGATTCCCCGTGACCACTTCGTCCTCACATGCGGCCTGCGGGTGAGGCCCAGGCGGTTTTGTTCGGTCACCATCTCATTCAAAATGTCCCGCGAGGCAATGTAACTGCTCCAGGTCTTGGAAAGCCCGAAGGCCCGCGAGGCCCCTTCAGCCAGAAGAAGGGCCACAGAAAGACTGATTAGAAAAACGGTGACACCGCCAGGTTTTCGGCGGGACGGAGATTTTACTTTCAACTTGGAACCCTGGGTTTCAAGACTCTTTGAAAAACCTCGGGAAGAAAATCGATGAGGTCTCCGGCCACGAGGGAGACCTCTCCCACTTTCCTCGCTGCAAGGTCTCCGGCCAAGCCATGGAGATAAACGCCGAAACGGGCCGCATCAAAAGGATAAATCCCCTGCCCGATCAGGGCTGCGATGACGCCTGTCAACACATCCCCGGTCCCGCCCGTCGCCATGCCCGGATTGCCCGTGGGATTCACCACCCAGCGCCCGTAAGGCGCGGCGATCACGGTCCGGTAACCTTTCAGGACGAGGATGAGTTTGAAACTTCTCGCGACTTCAAGTGAGCGCTTTTTCCGCTCTGAGTCTGACTCCGGTTTCTTTCCACCAAAAATCCGGACAAATTCACCGGGATGGGGCGTAAGGACCGGGGGCATTTCACACCGTTTCAAAAGGCCGGCTTTATTTTGAAATGCATTGAGGCCGTCTGCATCAATGACCAGTTGGACTGGAGATTTTATCGAAAGCCGTTGAACGAGCCTTGTCGTAGCCGGATGGTGCCCGAGCCCGGGACCGATCGCAAGCACACCCTGGTTTTTTAAGAAGCGAAGAATCTCGGGAAAACCTTTGTCGGAAAAAGTTCCGTCCGGCGTAGAAGGAAACGGACGAACCATCACTTCGGGGTGACGGCGGGCGAGAATGGGATAGACTTTGTCCGGACAGCCGAGCGTGACAAGCCCGGCACCGGCCCGGAGCGCGGCGAAACTCGTGAGAATCGCGGCACCCGTGTAACCGCGTGAACCGGCAAGAATAAAAACTCGGCCGAAGTCTCCCTTGTTTGCCCGCCGCGGCCGCGGTTTCAAGAAATTTCTAATTTCTTGTTCGATCTTTGGGTCACGCATCAGCGCCGAAGCTTCCTCTTCATCTCACGCACGGCTTCGCGCATCCCGACGAAAACCGAGCGCGCGACGATTGAATGGCCGATATTGACCTCCCTTAAATAAGGAAGCCCTTTGACCGGAACGATATTTTCGTAATCAAGGCCATGTCCCGCGTGGACCTTGAGGCCAAGACGGTGCGCTTCAAGAGCGGCTTTCCGAAGCCTTGCCAGTTCCCGGCTCCTCCCGGTCTTCGTGGCATTCGCGTAGGCCCCCGTGTGAAACTCGACGGCCTTCGCGCCCGCTTTCTTAGCCGCACGCACCTGGTCGAGGCCCGGATTGATGAACAAACTGACTTCGATTTTCCGTTTTACGAATTGGGGGACCACTCGAACCAGAACCTTTTTTTTCTGGACCGCGTTGAGCCCGCCCTCGGTCGTCAGTTCTTGGCGCCGCTCGGGAACGAAGCAGACTTTTTCGGGACCGAGCTCGAGCGCGATTCTCACGATCGCCGGATGAAGAGCCATTTCGAGATTGAGAGGCGTCCGGAGCATCCGCTTGAGCCGGGGAAGATCAAAATCTTGAATGTGTCGCCGGTCCTCGCGGAGGTGGACCGTGACCCCGTCCGCTCCTCCTCGTTCGGCTTCAAGGGCCGCTTCGACCAGATCCGGCACCGGCCCTCCTCTCGCCTGCCGCAACGTAGCCACGTGGTCGATATTGACGCCGAGCTTGATGGAAGGCATTTCGGAGAAAAAATCAGGCGGCCTTGCGAGAAAGGGTGACCTTCACGCTCGGAAGCGGTTCCTTTAAAGCGGTCAATTCCGGAAGTACATTTTGGACCGGGACTTCGTGCGTGCCCTCGGCCAAATCTGAAATTTCCGCGTAGATCAGGAGATCCTTGACCTCGACCATCTCAAGATTTTTGGCCGGTCCGCGCAGCGTCACCGTGAGCTCGGCCGGGACCACGGAAACGGCAGCGCCCAGACCGACTTTCGAGAGGGTTCTCACGGGAACCTTTTCAAAGGTCTTCTCCGCCGCCGCTTCCTCAACCGGAACGTAAGCATCGACCCACGATTCGCTCAGGAGCTTGAGGCCCGGATCCTCCATGAGTCTCACGGTCTTCCGAAAAGATCGGGTGCGGCCGACGACGTCGATCGGCTGGGTCTTGATCTTGCCGAGTTTCTCAAGCTGGATCTTCGGTCCCTCCACGAGGACGGAGCGCGGATCGAGCTGGACCTTGCTCAAGTCCAGGTGGTACCCGATGGCGGGCTCACCCAAGAAGGCGGGCTCCACCTCGAGTTTCTGGACGATGATCTCATCGATCTTGACGACCAGGGCCTCGGGTTCAATTTTCACGACCCGGATTTTTTCGGAAGGCAGCTGGATCTCACTCGGCTCGAGCCGGAAACTGTAATCGCCGGGAGAGGGGACTTTTTTGATAACGTGTTCTGCCTTGAGCTCACCCGAGGCCAGGTTCGCCAGAAGCGCCCGCGGCGCCTGCAGGGTCGCAATCACGACGCGAACGGGCTTGCCCACCACCCGCATGTTTTCCTGCTCGACCTTGATCTCCACCGGGATCGAACGCGCGACCTCGACCCCCTCCTCGCCCACCGCGTAATACCAAAGTCCCACGGCGAGGATGAGTGAGACAAGTTTTGCGGACCAGTTCTTGACGAGCCAGTTCACGTCACCTCCACGGAAGGAGAAGGCTGAGATTCCACTTGGTCTTTTCCTCGGGTGCGCGAAAGAGATTCGTCAGCACGCGCCGAAGCCCCTCGCTGTCGAGATCCCGCGTGAGTTTTCCGTAGACCGAAACCGAGACAGCGCCCGTCTCCTCCGAGACCACCACGGCGACGGCGTCCGTTTCTTCCGTGAGACCCACGGCCGCGCGGTGCCGCGTCCCGAGCGAGCGCGAGAGGTGTGGGTCTTGGCTCAATGGAAAAAGCGAACCACACGCGGCGACCCGATCGCCCTGAACGATGACGCCCCCGTCATGGGTGGGCGTATTGGGAAAGAAAAGTGTAATGAGGAGTTCGGCGCTCACCTTGGCGTCGATCAGAAGGCCGCTTTCAATGTAGTTCTTGAGTCCCACTTCCCTTTCGATGGCGATGAGGGCGCCAATTTTCGATCGGGAGAAATGTTCTGTGGCCTGCACAATCTCATCAATGGTCCCGCCCTTTTTCAGAAAGGAACCAAACATCGTATTTTGTCCAATCCGGGCCAGCGCCCGGCGAAGCTCGGGCTGAAAAATGATGAGGAAGGCGACGACGCCGACCGCGAAGAGTTTCGTCAAGACCCAGTTGATGGTGTAAAGCTCGAGTACCTTCGCGATGTTGAAAATGACGGCGAGAAAAAGAAGTCCCATCAAGACCTGCACGGCGCGCGTGCCCTGGAAGAAACGAATCAGAGAATAGATCAGGACCCAGATGAAAAGGATTTCGAGGATGGGGCGCCAGAGGACCCAAATAGACGGCATCTCTAGCGTCTCCCGAAGATCGTGAAAACGAGGGTCAAAAGAAGGCTCAAGAGCAAAGAGGTGGTGAGCGGAAAATAAAACGTAAAGGAGCCCTTGCGGATGTAAATGTCGCCGGGAAGCCGGCCGATCCCGAAGCCCGAGATTTTTCCGAAGAGACTCACGAAGAGACCGGCCGCGATCAGGACGACGCCGAAGAAAATGAGGGTCTTGGCGAAATCGTTCATCGCAACGCCTTCATTATATTGATTTTACGCACCTGTTTGCAAACCTAAAATCCAGGTGTTACGTTTTATCCAAAGGCAAACCATCCGAAAGGGTGGGACGTCCCGCAAAGCCGCGCGTGCGGCTCAAGCGGGACCTCGCGACGACGCAAAGCGTCGCTGCGAGGCAAAGCCAGAGACCCTCGAAAGGTGCTAGGCACCCTTCGAGGGCCGCTCGGTTGCCGGGAACGGGAGTTCTCGTGATTCGAAAAAAAAGATTTTTGCTTGCACTCAGCTTGGTGCTTCTTTGCTTGCCGCGGGAGGCGACGCTCGGCATGGCTCTTCCCTTCTTCAAAATCGGAGTCGCCTCCTGGTACAGCGAATCGGATCCGGGCATTCATTTCACGACCGCCAACGGAGAAATCTTTGATGACTCCCGACTCACCTGCGCATCGTGGGATTTTCCCTTCCAAGCCCGGCTCCGCGTGACCAATCTCACAAACGGCCTTTCCGTGGTCTGCCGCCTCAACGACCGCGGGCCCGTTAGACGATTAAACCGTCTGATTGATCTCACCAAAACCGCTTTTCAGGAAATCGCCCCTCTTCGGTATGGATTGATTCATGTCAAAGTGGAAATCGTTCCAACCGATCAAGAAGTGCCTTGAATCAAAAAACAAAAACCGATTCCCACTAAGAGAACTTCCACCAACACGAGAAACGCCTGACGCGAAATCCGTTCCAAGATTTTCTTGGCGACGTAAGAACCCAGACTCATCACGGCCCCAAAGCTCACGCCGGCCCAAAGCGCGTCAGCTCCCAAAACGTTCAGGTGATGGTAGGTGATCGATTTCACGAAGTGCATCCCCACCGCGCACAAAGCCTCCGTGCCGACGAAGGCTTCCTTGGTGAGCCCGTAAGCGAGGAAAAAAGGACTTGAGACCGGCCCGACCCCACCCATCAAAGCGGAAAGGAATCCTGTCACGGCCCCAAGCGGAAGAAAGACCCAGCGCTTCTTCAATTGGAACTCCCCGTGAAGGTGCCGAACGAGGACGCATACAATCAGGAAAAGACCGATCCCTTTCTTGATCCAAAACGTGGGAAGGGAAACGTAGACGAAAGATCCCGCCACGGCCAAGGGAAGGGAACCCGCGGAAAACCAAGCCACGAGTTTCAAATCCAGCTCGCGCCGGTTGAAATAAACCCGGGAGGCATTCCCCATCAAAACGGAAACGGTAAGGATGGGGACGGAGGCGCGGACTCCGTAAGTGAAGACCAGCACCGGAAGAAAAATCATTGCTCCGCCGAAACCCGCCACGCCGGAGAGAACGGAGCTCAAGAAGGCGACGAGCGCAGTGCCGAACCAGACCACCTTTAGAGAAGCTCGGCTTGACGGGGACTTGAAGGAAGAGGAAGTCCGAGGTGGGCGTAGGCGCGCGGCGTGGCCACGCGGCCAGAGGACGTGCGCTTCAGAAATCCGCGCTGGATGAGATAGGGTTCGTAAATTTCCTCGAGGGTGTCCGCCTCTTCCCCCACTCCTACGGCCAGCGTACCCAGTCCGACCGGTCCGCCATTTGCTTCACGCAAGAGATAACTCAAAATACGTTTGTCCATCGGATCCAGACCCGCATCGTCCACCTCAAGCATCTGAAGCGCATCGGTAGCGATCTTCTCGGTGATCCGACCGTCACCCTTGACCTCGGCAAAATCACGGACGCGCCGAAGCAGCCGGTTGGCAACACGCGGAGTCCCGCGCGAGCGACGGGCGATCTCGGAAGAACCCTTTCCATCCACCTCAACTTTGAGGAGGCGGCTCGAGCGGCGGATCACGTGGGTCAGTTCTTCATCCGTGTAATAATTGATTCGTTCGACGATTCCGAAACGGGAACGAAGCGGTGAGGTCAGGAGTCCGCTCCGGGTCGTCGCGCCGATCAAGGTAAAGCGGGGAAGATTGATCTTGACCGATCGGGCATTGGGGCCCTTGTCGATCATGATGTCGATCACAAATCCCTCCATCGCCGGATAAAGGTATTCTTCGACCACCGATGAGAGGCGGTGGATTTCATCCACAAAAAGGACCTCACCTTCCTCGAGATTCGTGAGGACACCGGCCAGATCGCCCGGCCTCCCGAGGACCGGTCCCGAAGTGGCTCGAACATTGGCCCCCATCTCCCGTGCAATGATGTGGGCGAGTGTCGTCTTGCCAAGCCCCGGCGGGCCGAAAAGAAGGATGTGGTCGAGGGGCTCCTTGCGCTTCCGGGCCGCTTCAATAAAAACTTTTAAATTTTCCTTGAGCTTGGTCTGTCCGATGAATTCATCAAGACGCGTGGGCCTGAGCGCAACGTCAAACTCGAGGTCTTCGGTTTTGAGTTCCTGCGAGACGAGGCGCTCGGGCTCTTTCATCTCAATTCTACGACCCGCTCCGGCGGACGACGATGTCCGCGTGGTCAACGAGGAGTTCGGCCCCCTGCTCCTTGGAGAGATGCTCGGCGAATTGGCTCAGCGCTTCGCGGTCCTCCTGTTTGAGATCGAGAAAACTCACGGCCACGCTGAAGGTGAGACCTCTTTTGATCCGCGTCACACGCCGCACCTGGGCCAGCGCCTCCACGACCCGTCCGAGGGGCGGGACAAAAATGCTCACGCTCACCACCGAGGATTCAGGGATTTCCCGGTCCGTCCAGAACCGGACGCCGCCTGCGCTGATGTCGCGCGCATTGGTGACGTGGGCCTCGCCTTTTTTATCAACGTGGTACTTGACGAGAAAATCGGCGCGGAAGCGTTTGAAGCGGCGGGCGTTTCGAGCCTTGATTTTCTTGCGTAGAAATCGGCGGAAAAGTTTTCGGATCATCGTCAGATGTATTTTAGCGAAACCCGGATCAAATCTTCAAGAGAAAGAGAGCCCGTCTCCTTTTCGGCCAGGACCTTTTGGACGGCCTGCTTGGCTTCGAGACGCCGGTAACCCAATGAAACAAGGGCTTCCAGAGAATCCTCAACCAGCTGTTCATTGCGGTCCTTCCGGCCCGAAGCCGGGGCTGAGGCCCGAGGCTCCAGGAGAAGGATTTTCTCACGGAGCTCCACGATGAGCCGTTCAGCGGTTTTCCTTCCGATCCCCGAGACAGCCGTGAGAGTCGGAATCGAACCGTCGATGATGGCCTTCCGGAGTTCGCTGGTTCCAATCCCGGAAAGGACCGCGAGTGACATCTTGGGTCCGATCCCGGTCACCGAAAGAAGGAGCCGGAAGACCATCCGCTCCTCCTCCGCTTTGAAGCCGAAAAGCTGGTGGCTGTCCTCGCGTACGACCAGATGCGTCCAGATCCGAACCGATTCGCCGACCGCACCGAGCGAATGAAAGGTGGAAAGGGGAATGGCGAGATTATAGCCCACACCGTTTACCTCGAGGACGAGACGGGTCGGGTCTTTGCGAACAATCTTACCGGCTAGAAAGTCGTACATGGCTCGAATGAGAGTTCAAGTGACACCACGCCACGGCCAAGGCGTCGGCCGCGTCCTCAGGCGGTGTCGCCTGAAGGCCCAGGAGAAGCTTCATCATCTTTTGAACCTGCACCTTGCTCGCCTGGCCGTTTCCGGAAATGGCCTGCTTCACGCGGGCCGGCGGGTACTCGACCACGGGAACATTTTTTTGGGCGGCGGCGAGCATCGCGGAGGCGCGGGCCTCGCCGATCTTGACGAGAGAAGAAACATTTTTACCGAAGAAAACGTTTTCGAGGGCCATCACATCGGGCTGATACGCTTCGACGAAACGCTCGACGTGGTCGAAGATTTCCTTGAGCTTTTCGGAAAGGGGATTCTCGGGAGAAATGGGAATGGACTCAAAGGCCACCGCATGGGACCGGTTTCCGTTGGCCTCGATGACCCCCATGCCCATCCGAATGGTTCCGGGATCAATCCCCAGGACGCGCATCAGACCAGTTCTTTCATGACCTCGTCTGGAATTTCAAAATTGGCGTAAACGTTTTGGACGTCATCGTGGTCTTCTAGGGCTTCGACCAAAGCCAGCACGGCACGCGCCTTGTCAGGCGCAAGCGTTACCTGGTTCTTCGGAATCAGAGTGAGCTCGGCCGACTCCGCTGTGATCTTTGACTGGGTCAAAGCATTTTTCACGGCCTCGAAATGGGCGGGATCGGTCACGATCTCAAATTTGTCGTTGGAAGTGGACAAATCCTCCGCTCCGGCCGCGAGCACGATCTCCATCAGTTTGTCCTCCGTCGTCTGCGACGTCGTAACCACGATCAATCCCTTCTTCTCGAAAATCCAGGCCACCGAGCCAGCGCCGGCCATGGAACCGCCCTTCTTGGAAAAAATGTTCCGGATGTCAGCGGCTGTCCGGTTCTTGTTGTCAGAAAGACAGCGAACGTAAATGGCCACGCCGTTGGGCCCGTAGCCTTCATAATGCACTTCCTCATAGATCACGCCCTCCAGTTCACCGGTGCCCTTCTTGATCGCCCGGTCTATATTATCGGAAGGCATGTTCGCATCCTTTGCTGTCTCGATGGCGGTCCGGAGGCGCGGGTTTGTGGCGACGTCTCCCCCGCTGGTTTTCGCGGCGACCATGATTTCACGGATGAGTTTGGTAAAAAGCTTGCCCCGTTTGGAGTCGGCGGCCGCCTTCTTGTGTTTGATGCTCGACCACTTGCTATGACCGGACATGGCTTTCACCCCTCGAATGGATAATGGATTCGGAGACCCGGACCACGTCTTTCATGGCCCGGACATTGTGAACGCGGACCAGATGAGCACCCCGGTCCACGGCCAGCGCAACGGCCGCCGCACTGCCCCAATCTCGATCGAAGGGTTCTCTGGCGGTCAGATTTCCGATGAAAGATTTTCGGGAGGGCCCGACCAAGATGGGACGATTCCAATGAAGAAAGCGGCTGAGGCGATGGAGGATCTCCAAATTTTGCTCGCCCGTTTTTGAAAACCCGATGCCGGGGTCGAGGACGATTTGCTCCGCCAAAACGCCGTGGTCCATCACTTCCTCAAGGCTTCGGTCAAGCTCCCCAAAGACTTCCTCCACCACATTCTCATAATGAGTGAGCGATTGCATCGTCTCGCTCGTCCCGCGCCGGTGCATCAGGATGAGGCCCGCATTCAATTCCCGCGCCACCTCGGCCATGCCGGACGCCGCGCCGAGACCATCGACATCGTTCACGATGTCGGCTCCCGCCTGGAGGGCCAAGCGCGCAACGCCGGGTTTTGTGGTATCAATGGAAATCGGAATGAGGGTTTGGGACCGGATGCCCCGAATGACGGGAAGGACGCGTTCGAGTTCTTCTGCTTCGGAGATGGGATGAGCGCCGGGGCGGGTGGATTCTCCCCCCACGTCAATCACGTCAGCCCCCTCGCGCTCCATTTCAAGGGCCCGCTCGACAGCCTGATGGCTTGAGAAAAATTTTCCGCCATCGGAAAAGGAGTCGGGAGTCACGTTGAGGATCCCCATCACGCCCACTCTTTCAAAGGACATCTCCCGACCGCGGAAGCGCCAGATCATACGCGTTTTATTGCGAGGAAGAGATAGAGCCGTTCAAGCCCACCAGTTCTTTCACTTCGGTCGCTTCGAGGACTTCTTTTTCGAGGAGCCGTTCGGAAAGCTTCTTGAGCTTGTCGAGATGAGACTGGAGGAGTTCGGTCGCGCGCACGTGACACTCATCGACGATTTTTCGCACTTCTTCGTCGATGGCAATGGCCGTGCTTTCCGAGTAATCCTTCTCGCGGAGAAGGTCCCGGCCGAGAAAGATCTGCCGGTCTTTCTTTCCAAAGGTGAGGTAGCCGAGTTTTCTCGACATTCCGAACTCGCAGACCATCCGCTGGGCGTAATTGGTGGCGATCTCGAGGTCGTTCTGGGCGCCGGTCGTGATTTCCTTGAAGACGAGCTCCTCGGCCACGCGCCCTCCCAAAAGGACGGTGATCTTGTCACGCAGCTCCCTCTCCGTCGTGAGGTAACGGTCTTCGATGGGAAGATGCAGGGTGTAGCCCAACGCGGCATGTCCGCGCGGAATGATGGAAACTTTGTGAAGTTCGTCGGTCTTTCCGGTCACAAGGAGCGTGAGGAGGGCGTGGCCCGATTCGTGGACCGCCACAATTTCTTTTTCCCGCTTCGAGATGATGCGGCTTCGGCGTTCCGGTCCCGCCATCACTCGCTCAATGGATTCTTCGAGTTCCGATTGAGTGACATCGTTTTTCCCGCGGCGGGCCGCCAGGAGTGCCCCTTCATTGACGAGGTTGGCGAGGTCCGCTCCGGAAAAACCCGGGGTTTGGCGCCCCAGCTTGGCCAGATCCGCCTCTTTTGAAAGCTTCACATTCCGGGTGTGGATCTTGAGGATTTCCTCACGTCCCTTCACGTCCGGCCGGTCGATGACGACCGTGCGGTCAAAACGGCCGGGGCGAAGAAGCGCCGGATCCAGAACGTCCGGCCGGTTCGTGGCACCGATTAAAATAACGCCGGCTTGGGTATCAAAACCGTCCATCTCCACCAGAAGGGCATTCAAGGTTTGCTCGCGTTCGTCGTGGCCCCCGCCGATTCCGGCAAAACGCTGGCGCCCGACGGCATCGATCTCGTCCACGAAAATAATCGCTCCGCGGCCGCTCGACTTGGCGGCGCGCTTGGCTTGTTCAAAAAGATCGCGCACGCGGGCCGCGCCCACACCGACAAACATCTCAACGAAATCCGATCCGCTGATTGTGTAAAAAGGAACGTCGGCCTCGCCCGCCACCGCTTTCGCAAGAAGCGTCTTGCCGGACCCGGGAGGTCCCATCAAGAGAACCCCTTTCGGGATTCGGCCGCCGAGACGTTGATAGCGATGAGGATCTCGCAGGAATTCGATAATCTCTTGAAGTTCTTCCTTGGCCTCATCGACGCCGGCCACGTCCTTGAAGGTGATCCGGTCCTTACCGAGGGTGAGAAGCTTCGCGCGGGATTTCCCGAAGGAGAAGATTTTCCCGCCTCCCTGCTGGACACCGCGGTAGACGAAAAACCAGAAGAAGCTGATGAGGAGAAGCACGGGCAGCACTGAATAAATCAGGTTTCGCCAAAAGTCCTGCGGCATGTTCACCGCGAATTCAGGGACGTTCCGGCGCAAAATAGGAATCAGTTCGGGGTCGTTCAGCGGAATGTTGACTTGAAAGTAGGCCCCGGAACGGAGCTTGCCCCGAACCGTGTTTTCTACCATCTCGGCTGAGACGATCTCGTGGCTCTGGGGATTTCTTTCCACGAGCTCATAGAATTCGCTGTAAGAAAGGCGTTTGATTTCAAAGGTAGGCAGGATGAAAAGCTGGAGGATCATGAAAAAAACCAGTGGAATCACCAGCATCATCACGAGCTTCCGCCGGTTAGGATCGGAAGGCATCTTCTTTGCAAGTTGTGGCGTGGCGTTGGCGTCTTTCATTTTTCTTCTAATCTAACTTTCGCATTTCCAACCAGTTAAGTCAAATTCAGGCGATGGAAACTCACATTGTAGCATTTTTCCTGATGAAAAGCTTTTTCGGTGTCAGGCTCAGATCCACATTTCGCGGGAGGGTCATCCGAAGACGGCCACCGGCTAACTTGCCTTCGATTCTCTTCCAAGACTCAAAATCGACTCCGCTTCGCGGCTCCATCGAATGGACGCATCGATTCAACAGCCGGAATTGAACCGGAGCCGGGAGCGCGAGAAAACGGTCGCGGTCGAGCTCGACCGTCCCGTTGCGGCGACTTTTGAGGTAACTTTTCCAGTTCTGTTCGATCCATTCATCGAGCCCGGAGGATTCAGCCGTTGCAATCTGAGCCAACCGTGAGAGGGCACGGCGCACTTGGGGATTGAATTTTTTTTCAAGGAGGGGCAGGAGCTCGCGCCGGACCCGGTTTCTCAAAAAGCGGGAGGAGCGGTTGGTGCGGTCTTCCCGGAAAGAAATTCCTTTCCTTTTAAGAAAGGCCCTCAGTGCGGCGCGACTCACTCCCATGAGGGGGCGGATGTAAGTGACTCCCTTCTGCCGAATCACGGGCCGGATTCCCTGGAGGCCGCGCAGGCCCGTTCCCTGAATCACCCGCATGAGAACGGTCTCCGCCTGATCATCGGCGTGGTGCGCGAGCGCGACCTTCCGGATCCCGGTTTTTTTCGCGGTGCTTTCAAAAAATTGATAACGGACCTCGCGCGCCCCTTCCTCAGGGGAACAGTCTTCGCGGACTTTTCCCCGGGAAATTTTTCTCCTTCCGCCGTGGAAGGGAATTCGGAATTGTCGCGCCCGTTTTTTGACGAACGTCAGATCGCCCCCGCTCTCCCGACGGAGCGCGTGGTCGAAATGAAGCAGATGAAGGCGAAGCCCGAGCCGGGGCGCCAGCTCTTTTAACAGATGAAACAGGGCGACCGAATCGGCGCCTCCCGAACAGGCGACGAGGACCCGTTCGCCCCGTGAGAGCATCCGGTATTTCTGAAGAGTGGACTGAATCTCGGAAAGAAGAGGATCCATAGATAACCTGGCGGCGAGAGGAATCGAACCTCTGACGCAGGGCTTATGAGTCCCTTGCTCTACCAACTGAGCTACGCCGCCTGAAAGAAAATGTTATCAAATTTGTCAGTTTCCGGGTACCGATACTATTTTCCCCGGGGCTTGACGAGTTTTTCCCAAACGCCTCGGCCGTCACGGAATTCAGGGACATTGCTCTTGGCTTTTCCGAGAATCGCAAGGAACTCCTCTTCCAGTCCGGCGTTCCCCCCTTCCGCTGCGAGCTCAAGCGAGCGGAGTGCGTAACGGAGAATCTGGACCGTCTCGATGCCGCTCAAATCATTGAAAAACCAGCCGCAGCTCGTCTCGGCGAGCATCGCGAAGCGTTCCATCTCAAGGAGCTTGCGTGCGGTGAGTCGATCGGCGTCGGAAAGACCGGGTTTGGAATGATTTCTAAAAAATAAATCCTCCGCCTCGCGGGAGCGGTCGAGAACCAGGTCGATGACGCTGTCCCGCGCGGCCCACGGGTCTTTGAAAAAGGGGTTGGCCGACCTTTGATAAATTTCAGCCAGGCGGGCCTCCAAAAACCGGACCGCCTCGCGAAGCGGTGAACGCCATTTTTGATTCCAGCCCTGATGACCGCCGGTGTGACAGCTGCAATCTTCCTTCCAGCGCGCAATCCCGTGGGTGCAGCTCCAGCTTGTCCCCTCCCCCGGTTTGATCTGGACTTCAAATTGAGGAGGAAACTTTTCAAGGTATTCCCCGTAATTCGTCCGCTTGAAACCGTGCCGCTCGGCTTCTTCGTGAAGGAGAAAGGCGACCACACGCTCGCCATAAGCTTTGTGATGGCCGAAGGTCTCGCCATCCGTGGCCACGTGGACAAGCTCGGGGTGGTGCCGGTCGTTGCGGTGTGCATGGATCAATCGATTGAGAAATTTTTTCGCATCGAAAAGAAGATCCCCGAAGCTCATGTCCCGGGAGAGCGGTCCGTCGAAGAAGAAAAGGTCCATCCAACGATTGCGGTCCTGGGGATGGAAAAATCGGTAGGGTCGCGTGGGATCCACCGCGCCGTGGCTCACGTCCTCCCAGGCATCCGAACCGATGCGACGGATCCGCTGGGCCTGAGCGGGCGCGAGGAGGGTAAAACGGATTCCCTCCTCGATCAGAATTTCAAGCGTCCGCGGATTGGCAGCCGTCTCGGGAAGCCACATTCCCTCCGGGTTCCTTCGAAATCGTTTTTTAAAGTCCGCGATCCCCCAACGGATCTGAGTCCGTTGGTCCCTCTCCTGGGCTAAGGGAAGAATCATGTGATTATAAACTTGCGCGAGGGCGTTGCCGTGGCCGAAATGCTCACGGACACTCGTTTGATCGGCCTCGAGGATGAATCGGTAGACAATCGGCGCCTGTTTTTCAAGCCATGTCATCAGAGTCGGCCCGACATTGAAACTCAAGAGACGAAAGTTATTGACGACTTCGAGTACCCGGCCGTGCCCGTCCACAATCTGCGCCATCGCGTTGGGCTGATAACACTCGATCAGAATGCGCTCATTCCAATCGTGAAACGGGTGCGCGCTCGGTTGAAGCTCGATTGTCTCCGTCCATGGATTTTCCCGCGGAGGCTGGTAAAAATGTCCGTGGATCGTGAGGTAAGCAGTCTTCGTCAGTTTCGCCGTCATCCGGACCCCTCCACCCGGACGAGGATCGCTTCCGGCCGGCAAAAGAGGCGCATTCTCGTGATGGCCTGTGCGCCCATTCCACGCGAGACGATCCCGTGAAAACCGTACTCCGCCGTCGAATCAATGATCGGCGAGACGCGGCTTCGTAACACCGCGAGCGGGCCGAGGCCCGGGATGCGGATCTGACCGCCGTGTGTGTGACCGGCGAAGGCGAGGTCCACGCCGCGTTCACTCAAAGAAGGAAAGGTCATCGGTGAATGGGTCAACGCGATGCGGACCGCCCCGTTACGGGTTCCGGTGAAGGCCCGCTCGACGTCGGCCCGGCCGCTCACCGGATCATCGAGACCCACCAACACCAGCTCCGACCCGTTCGAAAAAGAAAGGGTAACGTTTTGATTGAAAAGAACGTTCACGCCTGCGTGAGCCAGCGCCTCTTTCAATTGAGTGAGGTCGGATTCGGGGCGCCAAGTAAAGGTGTCTTTGCCCGTGAAAAGATGCAGCCACACCCCCAACGGAGGGTAATTCCGGTAATCATGATTTCCAAAGACGGCGTAAATTCCTTGGCGGGGTTTGAGTTTTCTCAAATTGGCGACACACGGTCCGATCCCTTCGATGGAATCGATGAGGTCGCCGGTCACGAGAATGAGATCCGGCTCGAGTTTCGCCAAACGGTTAAAGAAGCGTTCCAGGTGAAAATGGTTCTTCGTGAAATGAAAATCCGAAAGATGAAGAATCGTGAGCGGCTTTTGAAGGGGCTTTTTTAACCGGACCGTGACTCTTCGAATCCGGAACCAGTGCGGCTCGACCCATTGGACCCAGAGGATGAGAGCGACGAAACTGGCGAGAAGGAATTTAAACGCGCCCATTCACCAAAACCTCTGCAAACGAAAAAGCGCTCGTGAAGGCGGGCGAGACGGCATTTAAGACATGCGTTGAATCGGAAGTTTTCTCAATCACGTAATCCATCACCAGGGTCTTCGTCTTAAGATCGACCAGTTGAGGCCGGATCCCCACCTTGGGGCTTGGAACGAGATCGTCCGCTTTGAGTTCCGGAATGAGCTTGCGGGCCTCGGCCACGAAATGGGGCTTCCAATAATTCGCCCACTCCTGAAACGCGAGGCGCCGGAACTTTCCTGAGGCAAAAAACATTTCCGAGAGGGTCCCCAGAATCGCGGGCATCTCGGCCGGCGCGAGTCCTTCGAGGATACCATAGTTCTCGCGCCCCAAGGCCGGGATGGCCGTGGGCCCCACGTGGACAGGCCCTTCGACCGAGCGCGTGAAGTGGATTCCCAAAAAGGGGACCATCGGATCCGGAACCGGATAAATGTTGGAATGGACGAGGAATTCCCTTCCGGGCCGGAGGTCGCAATAGGTGCCTTTGAAAGGAATGAGGGCAAAGCGGGAAGCGAGACCGAAAAACCGGGCGATCCGATCCGCGTAGGCGCCTGCGCAATTGAAAAGGTGTCCGTACCCGTAATGGGCACCGGGTGTCTTCACTTCTCGTCTCACGGGATCGACGGATTCCACGGGTTCGCTGAAACGAATCTCGACCCCGTTTTCCTTTAATTCTTTGACGAGCGCACGTACCACGGCCAAGGGGTCAATCACGGCCACGTCGGGAAGGTGGATTCCGTGTCGATAGACTCTTGCGTGGGGTTCTATCTTTCGAATCTGAGTTTCACTGCAGAGCTCGGCCCGGATTTGATTGGCGCGGGCATTTTCCATCAGGGCGTGAAGCCGGGGGATTTCCTCTTCTTGGGTCGCGAGGATGACCTTGCCGCCTTTTCGGAGGGAAATTTTTCTTTCCTCGGCGAAGACGGTCATCTGTCGCGCGCCCTCCCGGCAAACCTGGGCCTTGAGGGACCCGGGCGGATAATAAATCCCGGAGTGAAGGACGCCGCTATTGCGGCCGCTCGCATGAAGACCCGGTCCCTTTTCCTTCTCCAAGACCAAAATCTTGGATGCGGGAAAGCGGCTCCGGAGCTCTCGCGCCACCGCGAGCCCCACAATCCCCGCACCGATCACCAGATGGTCAGAAGAATTCATGGAAGGGCTTCCTATATAGAAAGGGAGGCGTCACGACGATTCGTAACGCCTCCCCGAGTCTGGCTCTTTTTCTTAACCTTTACTTCGATGCTTTTTTTCCTTCTTCAGCTTCTTTGTCTGCATATTTTGTGAGGGTCCCGGCCAATTGAGGATTGGAGGCCTCTAAGGCTTTGGCTGAATCCTGAAGGAGTTTCATATTTTTCTCCTGATTTTCTCCGCCTTCCTCTTTCTCCTCAGCCTCCCCTTTTTCACCGCCTTCTTTATCCGCATATTTGCCGAGCTGGTCACTCAAATCCGGATTGGAAATTTTGAGGGCAGCGGCCGCATCTTGAAGCGACTGGATTTCTTCCTTGCTGTGTTCATCGGCAAATGAAACCGCCGAACCGCCAAGAAACACCAACGTTGCGAAGAGCACGCTGGCCCAAAACAGTTTTAGGGTCTTCACGAGAATCCTCCTCTTAATGGGTTAAACGCTCCTGAGTTTAAGAATCAATCCGATGATCGCCGCAACCAAAATGATTAAAGGCTCGGGGACCTTCTTCGTTTTCCACAAAAGCACCGCGGTCACGATCGCAAGGAGTGCGGTCGGCAAATCCACAATGGACTTTCTTCCCAAAACGACGACCGCTCCCGTGATGGCTCCGATTGCCGCCGTGGTCACTCCGTTGACGAAGGAGAGCAAGCCCGGGTTTTTTCCATATTTTTTAAAATAGGGCGCCGGGATGACGGTGAATAAATAACAGGGAAGGAACGTGCCCAAGGCCGCGATCAAGGCCCCCGCGAAACCCGCAACGAGATAGCCGATAAACCCCACCGTGATCACCACGGGCCCCGGTGTGATCATGGCAACCGCCACGGCGTCAAGAAATTGGTGGTCATTCAACCAATGATACTCTTTCACCACCCCCCCGTAAAGAAAAGGAACGATGGCCAGCCCGCTTCCAAAAACAAACGTACCGGCCTTGGCGAAGAAGGTAAAAATCGTCCACAAAAGATTCGGATTGGAGGTGACGGCCTGGGCGCTTAGGGGCAAAACGAGCAAACTCGCTAGACCCAAAGCGGGAGTTTGTTTCTTGAAGGGCGGGTTTTCGACGAGCCACACTACGATGCCGGCTGCCAAAAATAAATAAACATTTTCAGATTCGGTGACGGCCGTGAAGACGGCCAAGAAAAGGTAGAGGGACATAAGTAATTTGCTTTTTCCGATCGATTTGACGGTCAACCGATAAGCGCTGTGAGCGATGATTCCGATCACGCTGGCTCCGACGCCATAAAACACGGCCTGCATCCAGGCAAGACCTCCATAGACTTTGTAGGCCCAGCCCAAGGCGACCACCATCAAAAAAGAGGGCAGCACAAATGCGATCCCCACCAGCGTTGCACCCAGGATGCGGTAATCGACGTAGCCGAGATAAATCGCAAGCTGAGCCGCCAGCGGCCCCGGGGCCAGCTGGGCCAACGTCAGTCCTTCCTTATAGTCCGATTCGGAGATCCATTTTCTTTTCTCAACCAAATCCCGGAACATGTAGCCGACGAGAGCAACCGGTCCGCCAAAGCCGGTCGCTCCCAGCTTTAAGGCATAAAGGATTAACTGCTGGAGGCGATAGGAAGGTTTTGTTTCAGGCACTAGGCGTTTTCCAAATGCTGGGTATCCAGCGCGGCTTTGAGACCCTGGGCGAGATGGACCGTTGAGCCGATTCCCCAATAATGAAGGAAAATGATTCTCGGCGATTCTCCGGTCATGTGATTATGGATCGCCACAATATGAATCCCGTTGGAACGAAGGGCTTTCAAGACGGGTTGAAGTTCTGATTCCAGCATTGCAAAGTCTCCGACCACGACAGCTTCCCCATCACTGCCCGCGAATGCGGCCCACGTGTTGATGCCCATCCCATTACCCATTTCATGATCGCTCATGGAAGTCTTTCGACCGATCGTCAGTTTATAAACCCCCTGATTCATCTCGCCCTTGCGACCCAACACGTTTTCGATTTTTGGGGGGTCCAGAGAGCTTTGGGAAGGATCGATGTCCACATTGAATTTTTCAATCGTGCCTGATTCCCGGATCTTCTCGAAAACTTTTCCGACCGCCTGGGCAAGCGTTTCGGCATGGCCTGATCCGGCGATGTGCATAAACATGATTTTCGGAGAATCCCAAAAGAAATGATTATGAAGCGCCGTCACTTCCAAACCGTTATTCAACGCAACATCCATGACGGGATTGACTTGGTCTTCGGTCAAAACCAGATCACCCATTACCATGGCCCTATCTTCCATCAATTTGAATGCCGCCCAAACGGTCAATCCCATCGGTGGTGTGATTTTGACTCCTCTCGCTCTGACATCAAGGTCCGAACGGGGAAAGCTCACTTTAAAAACATTTTCCGAGTCATTGTATTTTCCCTTTGCTCCGGTCCATTCTTCAATTCGGCTGAAGAGCTTGGGATTTTCCTGTGCATAGAGCGGATGAAGGAAAAAGATTCCTGTTAAAAGGAACGCCGGACAGAGAAACCTCAAGATTTTAGACATCGCGTACCTCCGTTCAGAGAATTTACGTTAATTTTACGCCTGAAAAGCAAAATAGTCACGGTCAGCCGAGCGAATGTTAACGGTTGCTAGTTTTTGTGAATAAACGCTGGAAGATGTCCGGGTGTGTCCGAGTAGACGACAAATGCATTCGGGTGTGTAATAGTGCCCTCGTAGAATTCCCGCGAACGAAAGGAAGTTTTGCATCGATGAGAATCTTCAACAGCCGGCCGGGAAAAATCGTTACCTTCTTCTTTCTGATCCTCCTTGGGGTCCTCTCTCGTCCGGCCCACGCCTTGATTTATTACGATTTCGCCCCCTCCCCCGCCAATCTCTATAATCTGGACCATTTCCAATATTACCTCTGGGGCATTCAATGGCAGCCGGGTCCCAAGGAAACCATCGTCAGTGCGAAGCTGAGCATCAAGGACATCAACAACTGGACCCCCGAGACGAATGACAAGCTGTTCATTCATCTCTTGGACACCGTGGCCTCCGGAGTCCATGTCTATACGGACAATCAAGGCGGGGGTGACAACATCGCCTCCTTGGGTGGTAACCAAGTGCTGCTGGATACTTATTCGGACCCTTTGGATGCCCCCAACGATAGCGACGCAAACAAATTCGTCAATGCCGAGAATTATGTGTACAACTTCACGGCAGAGAATTTAAATGCGCTCAAAATTTATGATCAGAATGGGAATTTTGGTTTCGGATTCGATCCCGACTGCCACTACTGGAACCACGGCGTCCTTCTCACCCTCGGGACCCAAACGGTATCGGCTCCCGAGCCCGTCACCCCTCTTCTCCTGGCAATCGGTCTCGCGGGAGCGGGACTGATCCGGAAAAAATTCCGCACCCCGTAACCGCCTTCCCTTCCCACTCTGCTTCGTTATAAAGCAAAAAGGCCCGGCGAAAAAATCGACGGGCCTTTTTACCCTCTTTTATTCGATTGACTGGAAAGCGATACCCGACATACTAGCAAGACATGCCATTCAACACTTCTGATTCCCGCCCGCAGTGATTGAAAAATTTACGTTCGAATTACATGCACCGAAAATTGATCATGAAAAAATCATTCTCGTGAAAGACGATTTTGAGCTGCGGAACCACGTGGTTTTGAAGCTGCTGGCCCACCTCCTCTATTATGACCCCGAGCTTAAAATGGAGGTGACGGCCCAGATGCACTACAAGCCGGATCTTTTAATTCCCGGGGAACACGGCGTGCCAAAGCTTTGGATCGATTGCGGGAGGGTGGCACTGCGCAAAGTCGAAAACCTGACCGCGAAACTGCGCAATACGCGGGTGATTTTTCTGAAGGAGTCAAAACGGGAGCTGGAAGTTTTTAAAAAACTGGTGGCAAAAAAAATCGACGACGCCGGCCGTTTGGAATTTCTGGCCTTTGAATCCGGCTTCGTGGCTTCCTTGGCCGATGCCATTGAAAGGACCAATCACCTCACGCTCTATGAAGTCGTGGAAAATGTGATCGGCATCGCCCTCAACGACCAAATCTTCGAAAGCACGCTTTATCATTAACCACGGTAGATCATTCTCGCAAGCGTCTTTGGGCGGCCGCCTGGGTTGCCCGGGAAAAGTGTTTCTCATTCTCGCTGGGTGGATGATCGAGAACAAATTGAAATTCTCTCCGGGCCTGCTCCGACTTTCCTTTCGTCCGATAGGCCTCCCCCAGCCAGTAATGATTGAACAAAGAACCGGGGGCCTTCTCAACCGCCTTTTCAAAATACTCAACGGCTTTGGTTTTGCTCCCCACGGGAAAGGGCGCGCTCAAATGAAACCGCCCGAGCATTCGGTACCCCAGGGCATCGTTGTGGGTATCGTCGACTTCGATTAATTCATGGGCGAGCTTTTTGAGTTTCCCTCCGGCCCCTTTCAAAATCGCCTGAAGAATTCCCATGCTGGAAGCATGATACCCGTAGCTTGAGTTGTACCACGTCAAGGCCTCGAGCCCTTTCGGGTTCCGGGCGTAGGCCGCTTCGGCATGGCGCTCGGCCTTCTCACCCCATTCTTTCAGAAGAGGTTTGTATTCTTCTTTTTCTTCAATGAGCCCGGCTGTTTTAAGATCCAAGATCAGGCAGCAGGCCCTTGACGCCTTCCAGTTCGCTTCGTAATTTTCAGGATCGATTTTGAGGGCTGCCTCATACTCCGCGAGGGCTTCCCTGCAATGGGCTTCGGTAATTTCCTGAAGCTGCTCATCTCCCTTTTGGATGAGCGATTTGATTTCGACTTCGGAACGCTGAGGTGCTTGGGCCTCGGCTTGGCCTGCCCATAAAACAAGCGCACCCATCCAGATCCATAATGGGACTGAAAGGATTCGCTTCATTTTCATGAAGACGGCGCCGGAAGACATTTCTTGCAGGGACAAATCGAACGCAGATACTCGAAAGCATAGATGCCCGTGGAGTGGCTGTCGGACCACTCGAAGCGGATTCCGTAGTTCCCCACCGGGACCGTCTTCAGGGGCCGGATGGTTTCGGAAACTTTTTCCGGCAGAAGCTTGGCCTGGCCCGTCCACTCATCCACGCAGCCGGCGCAACGACATTTTCTTCTCAGATATGGAAAAGAATATAGCGCCCGGTGGCCATCCTGCCATTCGATGTAGAGCTCCTTCTCCTCGACCGCTCGGATCTCCACAGGCCGTATCGCTTCAGGCTTTAGATGCATGTTGATTTTAAACCAGCCGATGGGCTTTACGGCCCCCGCGTTCGGTTTGACCCACCACCTGTTTCAATCCAAGGCGTTGAGACGCCAACTCGACGGCACGACTGACGAGCGCCCTTGCGCCTTCACGAAGCTCCTCACTTTTTAAGACCTGATCCACATTGTGTTCCATGTCCTCGGCCGACCAACCTCGGGAATGGGCGATGAAAGGGAATTGGGGGAAATAAAAACCCAGCTCTGAAAAAAACATCAAGAGTTGGCCGGCGACCGCTTGAATATTGTCCTGCCCGCCTGTGATGATAAAAGAAGCGACCTTGTTGCGGATCAGGACTTTATTCTCCAGGGTGATTTGATTCTGGACGCAGTTGAGGCGTTCTGCCATTTTAAAATAAAGGGAGCTTGCAGCACCCCATCGAATGGGGGTTGCCAGCACCACGACATCCCCCCAGTGGACCAGCGCTTCATAAACTTTTTCCATTTCATCCGCTGGATCCATTTGTGTGATCGAACAAGGCCAGGTGCAGGCGTGAGCACTTTTGGAATAATAGCCCTCACAGTTCCGGAATTTTAATTCGTCAAGCCGGATGAGTTTGGTTTCGCATTGAAGCTCGGATGCCGCATGGTCGAGTGCCACTTGCAAGAGGACTTCGGAAGTCGAGGGCCGGGGATTTTTCCGGTCCATCACGGTGGCGGAGATCCCCACGACTCGGATGGGTCCTTCTTTTCTTTGAAGGGGCCTCGTCAAAGGATGAGATGGATGAGGGGCTTTATTTCCTTTGGTGAGAGGGTCTTTGCGGACCCACAAGTGACCGTCTTTGATTTCAAACTCATATTGAGGAACCGTGTCCTCATAACCCGGCTCCCCCAACCCTGTGATCCGGTGATAAGTCCATTGATGCCACGGGCAGACAATATAATCTCCTTTGAGCCGGCCTTGACCCAAAGGCCCTCCGATGTGGACACAGGTCCCTGAAACCACGCCGAATTTTCCGTCCTGAAAAGAAACAGCCACTTTTTTCTTCCCGACGAACGCCTCCGTCAGAGGCTGCTTCTTGAAATTTTCAATGTCGCCCAGATCCTGCCATTCGTGAGAATCAATCATGGGAATGAGTCCAATGGTGGTCGAATTGACTGGGCAGAATATAGGCGACCGGGAAAAGGACATAGAGAATAAGGCTTAAACGAGCGTTCACCAAAGCCAGGAGTACCGCACAGAGGTTCGCCAAAACTCCCAGCAGGATCCGTTTCTTTCCCTTGCGTACGAGCTCAGGCTCGATCTGAGCGCCCACGAGACGATGGCCGCTTGTGGCATACGCCCATTGCCAATAAAGCGTCAGCCCCAGCGCCATGATATTGCAACCGTAGATCATCGCCGCTATTCGATATCTCGGGTAGTCCCCTAGAAAATCGGTCGAAAACGGCAGAAACACCACGACCATCAGGAAGAGCAGATTGAGCCAGAGAAAATAGCGGTCCGTGCGCTTGAGAAAATGGGAATAGCCGTGATGAGCGATCCAGAAAAGGCCCAGGATCAAGAAGCTTATCACAAAACTTAAGAATTTCGGCCACAGATTCAGGAGTGTGTGCACCAAAACTCTGTGGGTGATCAGTGCCTCTGGAATTTTTGGGATCTTCACGTCCAAGACCAGCAAAGTCATCGCAAACGCGAAAATGGCATCACTCAGCGCCTCGATCCGCTGTTTACTGAGCCCCTGATTACTTCCCGGTTGAATGGATGTCGTCATTCCGGCTTGTTTTTCAAATTCTTTTTTTCCCAGGCCTTAAGTTGCTGTAACGTTTCCCGCATCACTTTTTTGGGGTCACGCTTGATTTTCTCAAAACGGGCCTTGGGCATATCCGGAGCTCGACGATAGGTGCCTCCCCAGAGAATCAACTCCACCAAAATCGGCAGCAGGTCTTTGCCCGGTTGAGTCAGATAATAAAGCTTTTTGTTTTTGTGGGCAGGGTGAGGCCGCGAATCAATCACTCCGGTGCACACAAGCCGCTTCAGGCGGTCGGAAAGAATATTGGTGGCAATGCCTTCCGGTCCATCCAGAAATTCATGATATTCGTGTTTGTTCATGAACATCAGGTCGCGGATGACCAGGAGCGTCCACCGGTCCCCCAAGACATCCAAGGCATTCGCCACGGGGCAACACGAGCGGCATTCGCTTTCTTTAAGCTTTTTCATCGGTTGGGGTCTCTCAGGCCACCTTTATATCAGATTCCCTTTCAAAAATAAAGCTTGCACTTTGCAAGTGATTTGGCTAAAGTGCTTATACTTGTATTTTGCAAGTGATTAAAACAGCCTAAAAACGAAGGGCAAAAAGGAGAAACAAAATGTCTGACTGTGACAAGTCCGAGCATACGTGTCAAACCCATCCAACCGAGGAGGAATGCAAATCCAGCGCTCCCGAAACCTGCTGCCCCATTGAAACGGCGGCACAAAAGTGGTCGGGCTCTTTCTGCCGGGCCATGAGTGAAGTCCAGATTGAAATTCTCAAACAAAAAATCAAAAAGTCATGGGGCACCGAAATGGAAAAAGTCGGTGACGCCGTGATTGAAGCCATGGGCGCCGAGTGGCATGCGATGTTATCCCAAGCCCAAGCGCGTGTGGATCTTCGTGAGAATATCAAGAAGGTATTCTTTTCAGGACAGAAGTAAGAAGAAACCTATCCAATATCAGTACCGGTTCTCCGGAGAACCGGTACTGATATTCTGATATTTCATGAAAGTGTCGTGTCTCGGATGCGGTAAAACTTAGGAAGGAAATTTTTCTTTTTGGACCAGCTCAAACGCTTTGTTCATAGCGTCAAAGCGGTCGGTAAATTCAATGTGTTCTTCTCTCATCCTGGCCATTAACATTTCATGGTATTTGGTCCGAAGTGTATTGATCCGGTCTTTGGCGTGTGGTCCCCCCTCAGAGATTTCTCTCTCCAATCTAACCAAATCGGTATAGATCTGAGCAAGTTCGATCAGATTCATAGGTCGCCGTTTGCAATTTTTATGGCAATCCGAGTGGCGTGATCTCGATCTTTAAATTGAATCCCCTGCTTTGTCAGCATGTCGATAAACTTCCAATGAAGCTCTATTCTCTTTTCTTCCAAGCGCCGAAGCTCTTTTGGATCGGTTGTTTTCTCGATGGTTTCAATGACTTCAACATACTTCTTGGCGACCTGCCAAAGATTCTCTTTCACGATACCCTCCCTTGATTTGGAGGGTACGAACGGAATCTTTACAGGTCTGCCCCAACCCTGAAATTTGAATTATTTTATCTTATCTAAGTCTGGATTTGTTATTTTCTGAAAGCTCGCGGTGGCGGAAGCAAGTGGTCACGTGGTCGTTCACCATTCCCACAGCCTGCATGTGTGAGTAAAGGACGGTGGAGCCCACGAACTTGAAGCCCCGCTTTTTCAAGTCCTGGCTCAATTGGTCGGATTCGGCTGTTTTGGCGGGGAGTTCTTTTAAGGTTTTCCAGCGGTTCACTTTTGTTCTGCCGCCCGTGAAACCCCAGATGTAATGGGAAAAAGTGCCGAATTCTTTTTGGATTTCAAGAAACCGGCGAGCATTGTGGATGGCGGCCTCGATTTTGAGGCGGTTACGAATGATTCCAGCGTTTTGAAGGAGCGCTTTGATTTTTGATTTGCCGAATTTCGCCACCTTGACCGGATCAAAGCCTGCAAAGACTTTCCGGTAATTTTCCCGCTTGTTGAGGACCGTCCGCCAGCTCAACCCCGCCTGAGCGCTTTCCAGAACGAGAAACTCAAAATGCTTGCGGTCTTTCCGGACCGGTACTCCCCACTCCCGGTCATGGTACCGTTGCATCAAAGGATCTGTGATCCATGCGCAGCGAGTTTTTTTATCTTTTTGTGGTTTCATTAACCCGTCGCTTGCCTACAATCAGTTAGACCCTTCACTACCGGAACGGGTGTCTAACGTTACTCAATATATGTTATACTTTAGCCGATTTTAGAGGCGAGAGAGATATGACAATCAAACAACGCTTTACCGTGATTATCGAAGCATCCGAAGAGGGCGGCTATCACGCCTGGTGTCCCTCTCTTCCGGGATGTCATTCTCAAGGTGAAACTTTGGAGGAGGCCAAGAAGAACGTCATCGAAGCCATTCAATGTCACCTTGAAAGTCTTGTCAAAGAAGGCACCCGCCCCCGGCAGGAACCCGAAGAATTTGTGGGTTCTGTTGAAGTTTCCATCACTACGTAATTAAGTGTCAGAACGGCTTCCCACCTTAAAAGCCAAGGACCTTGTCCGAGT
>Ga0209515_10001437_pt1 | contig 40142 bp, 49 predicted proteins | sample Subgroupgradi54m_FD_187454 | JGI IMG/M metagenome (GOLD analysis project Ga0209515, IMG submission 187454) | Subsurface groundwater microbial communities from S. Glens Falls, New York, USA - GMW60B uncontaminated upgradient, 5.4 m (SPAdes)... ... | reverse complement strand
ATAATTTCAAGCACGGTATTAAACGCTTCAGCAACCCATACCAAAACAATTGCTATGATAATCAATGCCCAACCGTTTCGATCAATTCCCAGCCACCAAGAAAAATCTAAAGCCAAAATAGTCGCAAGCGCATGAACCCATGCATTACGTTCCGTAAACAGCATGTCTCCCAAACCGGTAAGCGCGTGCCCAACACTTCTCAGCCTTGATGCAATAGAAAATTGGTTTTCTTTTCTTTTCATAAAATTTCCTTAAGTTTTTCAGCAGGCCGCGCGAGAATCGCTTTGGCTCCTTTTTCCACAATAGGTCTTTGAATTAAATCCGGATGTTTCACCATCAAATCAACAATCTGATCTTCCGTCAGCTTTTTTTCGGAAAGTTTTAATTCTTTATAAATAGGCTCTTTCGTACGTAAAAGTTCTGCCGCTCGAATTCCCATTTTTTTAAGCAACTCCTTTAATTTCATCTTTGGAATCGGATCTAAATAATAATCAATGGAATTAAAATCAACACCACTTTCTTTTAAAACCGCATGCACTTGGCGGCAGGTCGTGCAGGTTGGTTTTTGATAAACGGTAATTTGCGACATTTTAAGCTCTAATCCTCACGCCACTTAATCGAACACCCCATCGATGGATTTTGTTTTTGAGATACCGGTTTTCCGGAAGCAAGATTTTCAATGGCTTCTTTCAATTCTTGTTTTTTAACCTGAGCCTCATCTTTCCAATTGTCATCTAGCCTTCCATGATACACAAGTCGGCCGGCCGAATCAAAAAGATAAAGATCGGGCGTGCATTGCGCTTGAAATGTGCGAGCTATTTCTTGAGTTTCATCTACCAAATAAGGAAAACCAATTCCCCATTCTTTGATTTTTTCTTTCATCCGCTCGGGGGCATCCTCAGGATAACCGGGATGAATATTGGGATTAATTCCAACCGTGTTCACTCCTAACTTTTGAGCCTCTTTCGCAAGTTGAATCAATCTGGGCCAAATCGCTTGGGCATAAGGACAATGGTTGCAAGTGAAAGCAACCAATAACCCTTTCTTTCCATATACCTGGTCCCCTTTATACGTCTTGCCGAAAGGATCTTTTAGTTCAAAACTAGGCATTTGGGTGCCTAATTCAATTTTAATTGATTCTACCAAAGCCATTTGATTACCTCCATTCCAATTTTGGAATCAACTTCTGATCTACTGAATATTTTTCTTTTGATTTTAAATCTTGCACATGACTAAAGCAAGTTTTCATATCCTCAATTAATTTTTTAACATTAAGCCCTAGCGTCCGGGGCTGATATCTTGTCAAATAACGGGTTGAGGTTTTAAAGAGATGCTTCGCGCCATTTAAATTCCCGCGCTTCAAATGATGCAAAGCAACTGCTGCTTGAATCACTCCCTTGTAAAGATTACGGTTTTTATCTTTGGTTTCAAGCCATAATTTTTCAATCACTTCATGGCATTCAAAAAAATTTTCCTCGTTGAAAAGCTCAAGCCCTTTTTTAAAACGTTCATCGACGGGCATGGTTCAATGATTGCCAATGGTCATGAAACACTGCGTCATAACTAATAAACTGGCCGGCTCGATAAACAAACTTGCCTGAAAAAAAACGGCCTTGTTCAAGCCATTTCAAAAATATGGGGTCTCCCTCCCAAAGCGGAAGTGTGAGCAATTTATCATCCTCTATCCATTTAAGCTCACCTTCTTCTGAATCAACGAGCTTCCCCGAAAATTCGGTAGCAATAAAAACATAAACGTACCAATCTTCCTCATCTTTAAATGCTGGGAACGTTAAAATTCCTCTGAGCGACGGGTTTTTAATGGCAAGACCTGATTCTTCCTTCACCTCCCGGATTACGCACTCCTCAGGCGTTTCCCCCAAATGGATTTTTCCGCCGAGACCATTCCATTTATCTTGATGAATATCATTTTTTCTTTTGGCGCGGTGAAGCATCAAGGTTTTGCCATTGTTTTTGATGTAACACAAGGTGGCCAGTTTCATAATGGTTCCCATCCTTTGCTTTTATGCCCAAAATGGAATGTTTCAGGATGCACGATCTCAGCTAAAATTTCCAAAGATTCAACCACGCGCGGACCGGGCCGGTTGAAATATTGATTTCCATCCACCACATAAACTTGTTTTTCTCGGACTGCTTGAAGATAAGGCCATTCTTTTTTTTCTTCGAGAACATGAAAATCATTGCGTGAACGTGAAATATCAAACCCACAAGGAGCAATAATTATGACATCTGGATTTTTTTCGACGATATCCTGCCAGTTCATCCAAGGCGAATGTTTTCCCGCTACACCAAAAAGATTTTCCCCGCCAGCTAATGCTACCAGTTCCGGCATCCAATTTCCGGCAGCCATCAACGGTTCAATCCATTCAATCAAAGCAACGGTGGGGCGTTGTGATAAAAGACAAGCTTTATTTGAAATCTCATTCATCCGTTTCTGAAATTGATGAACCAGTTCCTTTCCCCGATCAAGCACTCCCAGTGCCTCTGCAACAAGATGAATATCCTTCCACATATCGGAAAGTGCGTTCGGCTCTAAGGAAACAATTTTAGGACGAGAATCGATCAATTCACAAACTGCCCGTTCAACATCCTTTAAACTGACGGCACAAACTTCGCATTGAGACTGTGTGATAATAACATCAGGTTTGAGTTCCTTGAGTACTTTGGTATGAACTCGATAAACAGATAAAGCTTCTTCTGATACGGGAAGAACGGTCGTTGACTCACCCTCTAAAGACCCACCTCTTAAAATCACTTTCACACGTTGGTCAATCTCAAGGCTTGTACCTTCTGTATTAAATTTAGGTTCAGTGCAAACGGGGAGCTTTTTGATTGATTCCGGAAAATCACATTCGTGAGAACGGCCGACCAACTGTTTTTCAAAACCAAGGGCGCAGACAATTTCTGTTGCGCTCGCAATGAGAGAAACAATTCGTACAGGCATGAGGCGCCTATTGTGCAGGAAGCGTTTTGTGGGATAATCCCTTTTTTTCTCGTTCTGTAATCAAATAATTTAAAACTAAAATTCCGCTTAAAAAAAAGACCCAGGCGAGAAAACCGCGCCGGGCATCGCCTTCAAGTCCAAAAAGATAAGACTGGGCAGGCGCAATAGCATACATCATCTTCATTTTACGAAAGAATATTTTTGCATAAACAAGGCCTGCGTGAATCCCAATCGGTAAAAAAAGTGTTTTTGATTTAAGATAAGCCATGCACAAAAGAACATTCAAACTAAAAATGCCTCCGGCAAGCATCATTTGGCGCGGGGAGGTAAAAAAACTGTCGATGTGGGCAAGATCATGGAAAAAAACAAAAATGATCCCTGTTAACGTCACTGCGACCCATTTGGGCAAATCTTTCAACATGGTTTGAAGAAAAAAACCGCGGAATAAAATTTCTTCCGTTGACGCAATTGCAAAAGCACTAAACCCAACAAAGAAAGCCGTCAGCATCCTCGCGATGCTCCAATTTATCTTAAACTCAACAATTCTAAAAACGCCCATGAGAATGGAGTAGGCCACAAAAGCAACCATCCCGACCACCCACCCTTTCAAAATGGTGATGTACCAACCGGGATAAGGTTCAAGACCTAGCGAAATAAAACTCTCGTTGTTCACATATTTTTGGAAAAGAAAAACCAATAAAACAAATAACAGATAAAAAACGGCCTGCCCGATTCCGTGATGAAGGAGAAGACCCGCGTCCTTCCAGAATAGGAAACTAACAACATAATGGAACAAAGTAATGGAAGCTGTAAAAACAAAGATGAAGACACTGATTTTAGCAAGGGCTTTCATAGGTGAGCAATTATATACAGAAATTTCTTGATTATAAACAATTAATATCGGAAAGGACTATGAAGAACGACGTGGCTGGAAGCGATCGAGAATCCAGGCGCCGATTAACCAAGTAAGCGTAACTGCAACAATCGCCAGAGAAAACCATTTTCCGTAAAGACCTACCGGAGAAAATCGCTCTGTGGCAATATGAATGGCTTCACTATTTGGTAAGACGTGCGCTTCTGAAAATTCATGGATAGAATAAATCCCAACCTGGACTAAGAAAAGCATAAGAAAAATTCCGGTCACTTTAAAAAATCGTTTGAGATCGATCAGATAGCTAAAACGTGTCCACGCATAAGACAATCCTGCCGCCCCAGCTAACCCGAGGAGAACGCCTGCGGTAAATTGGCCTTGGCGGACTTGAATCAACATCACTGCCATCTCCATTCCTTCTCTTGTAATCATCAGGACGGAAAATAAAAAAACGCCAAAAAAAGCAGCCCATCGCGATGCCCGCGAGGAGACCTTGAAAAGTTTGGTTTCAACATCTGATTTAAAACGCGGGCCGACTCGCCACATTTGAAAGACAAGCGAACCGACCATAATAATAGTAACAACTCCTAAAACACCTTCCCAAAGCGACTGATTGACCCCTTCTCTCAAAAGATATCCCAATCCGGCACTTGCGAGGATCGAAACAAAAATGCCCCAATAAACGGCAGGTTCTAACCACTTTTCCGCACTTTTCCGCAAGTAAGACAGAATGATCGCAACGATTAAAAACCCTTCAAACCCTTCTCTTAAAACAATAATCGCTGCCTGTAACATGGATTGCTTTCTAGGATTTAGCTTCCTGACTTCTAAGTGTGGACAAATATTTTTCGGGGTGGCGCTTAAAGGCTTTTACGCAATTCCGGCAGCAAAGATAAATTCTTTCGCCCTGATAATCGACGTAAAATTTTTCTCTCACCCGTTCGCCGGGCATTACAGGACACACGGCATTTTTAATAAACTGAGCATTGGCTAGAAAAGGCACGCTGCTTAAGATTAAAATGCTTAAACAAACACTAAAGATGATTCGTTTCATGGATTCTCCGTTAAAAAGGAACTCCTACAATCACACGGACTTCATGATCATCGGCAGCATGATTCACGGCAAACAAAGCACCGGCCGCTACCCAAAAATACTTGTGTTCATAAGCAATGGTAGGACCTAATGAAAGCGGATTTCGGTGACTGCTAGGAGCCCAGTAATCTCCGTCAAACTCTCCGCCGACATGGACCCCGGAAAGAACTTCATAATTGGCAGCCACTCTAAACTCTGGGGTCGTTCGCCCCTTTTCGCCTAATTCCGATTCTAAAATTTGATTGGTGACAATATTCAACTTTCCTAAATCCTTAGACAAAACAATTTTACCTTCAAGGCTGTTAGGATGATCTTCCTCGCGAAAGTCCGTTGCCCATTCTAGATAAATTAAAGGATCAATCCAATACTTCCCTTTTTCACCGATGCGGTATTTCGACTCAAACTTAAAACCTTCATAATTTGTCGAATCGTCATTACCTACTTGATTCTGGGTTTTCAGACGTTCGTAATGGGCTAGCGTCCAATGATCTGTCATTCCGTATTCCAATTCCCCTTGATATTCCCAAGTATTGACATTGGTTTGACCGCCGTCCGGAATTTGAAGGGTGGTTGATCCTTCTATTTCACGCCCACCTTTTGGTAAGGTTTGATATTCTTCTGTCCAAACATAAGTTCTCGCGTGCGCGAAAACATCTTTTGTGTACATAAAAACTGTCAATAAAACAAACAACGCTATTAGTCCCAGCCTTTTCATTTATGCTCTCCTTTCCACATTTAATTTGCTGGGTACTGAGTTAAGTTAAATTGGCTCTTCCCTAGCTATGATTGCAACCACACGGTTTTTGTGGAAACATTCCGGTGGGTTACTTATTTAAAATCAATTTTCCGGTTTTAGTCACCAAAAGGCGATAGAAATCATTGGCATGTTCAATAATCACCTCACGGCAACCTTGAAAAAGCTCCGTTGAATGAATGATTCGTTTCTTTTTAGAATCCAAATTTAATTCCGATTTCTCTGCGTTCATTTTTAAGATTGGCAATCTTTGCAGGTTCCAAAAAGCCGATGATCGTGGAAAGTCAGTTTAAAACCATGATTGGCCGCCACTTTATCCTGTTGTTTTTCAATCTCTGCACATTGAAACTCAATGATTTTCCCACAGCGCACGCAAATCATATGATCATGATGGCCTTTTGCACCGATCCGTTCAAAAAACTCGCCTTTTCCACTCCCTGCTGATTTCTGAACGACATTACTCTCCAAAAGAAGAGGAAGGGTTCTGTAAACCGTATCTCTTGAAATTCGTAAACCTTTTTTCTTGAAACGCTCATAAAGGCTGTCGGCATCAAAATGTTCTTTTAGATGCATCACCTCTTCAAGAATCAGCTTTCGCTCATAAGTATATTTCAGGCCTCTTTGTTCCAAAAGCTCTTGAAAGTGATCTACTTTATCTTTGAGTGCTTCCATTTTAGCCTTCGTTTTTAAGTGTTCGTTCTGACGCTTTCAGATTTAATCCTATTAAGACTTTATCTTAATTAGACAATATCTTAACTGAATTTTAGGGGAGGTCAAGCCCTTTTCTGAAGAAAACTACCATTGCTTTATTAACCCAGTTAATTTCCCAATTTAATAAGTGAGTCTTTTACACCTAAAAAAGAGCTCAGCTCCTTGCAAGGCACCCTCCTATGGGTTATCCTTTTTTTAGAGTAAGAAATCGCTCATTGTGGAACGACAATAGCAAACCAGTTGAAAAATTGGGACGCAAAGCTCAAGAGCCTAACCCCTAAAGAGGGTATGGCAGTCAGTTGCCTCCCCGGCTAACAATTAACGTTTAATCGGAAGGTCGGGGCAGTACTGATTTCTAAATTAATAGTCGATCAACTATTAATGAAAATCAGTGCCGAATTTCACGAAATTAAGTATGCGTTAGACAACTGAAGAGTGTATTTGCGGCCTATTTTTCAATAGGCCGTTTTTATTTTAAGGTGACGCTAAATGAAGAAAAAAGAGAAGAAAACAAAAAAAGGATTTACCCTTTTGGAACTCATGGTAGGAATCTCTATTTTTACCTTTGCTCTTTTCCCTATGATGATGATGCTAAGCCAATCTTTAACGTTTGGTTCCACAACTGCCAATCGGACAATTGCTTTGAATGAAGCGCGGCGCGTTACGGAAGACATCCGCCGAGTAGCTGACACCAACGGATTAGTGAGTCTTGTCGGAATGAGCTGGACAGGCACTTCCTTGCCAAGTGAAACGATAGCGGTTACTGATTCTTCCGGGAATGCGTTGCAAAACAATGCTGACCCTTTACCGGTGCGAGTAACGATCAGTTGGAGTGAAAAAGGAAAAACAAGCCTTTACCGAATCCAAACGCTGGTGACGCAACGATGAAAAGAAAAATGTGGAAAGAAAATTCTGGATTTACACTGATTGAAGTGATGGTTGTAATAGCCATTATGGCTATTTTTTCAATTTTCTTAGTTGTACTCATTAAGACCACTCAAACAGCATGGTCGATTGAAAATACAGCTGTTCCCGTACGCGGCGAAGCGAAACGAAGTATTGAAGTCATTGCCAAAGAACTCCGAGAAGGGGATCCCTCCGCGTTCAGTGGTACAACCATCGGGGGAAGCGGCACTTCACAAACTGTCACTTTTTATGTCCCAAATCAAGTTTCATCAAGTACTATTACTTCTTGGCGGAAAGTTTTATTTTCACGCGACTCAACTAACAATGAGATAAGCCGAAGGATGCGTACTGATAATTCTGCCTTTGCTTATACAGACAGTTGTACTACACATAACACTGATAATTGCACGACCGTAGGCCGCAACATCACCTCATTAACGTTTTCACAATCTAATAGCGTCGTTACTTTAACGATTGGAACGACCAAGACAACACCTGAAGGAACAGTTTTGCAGACATCGATCAGTTCCCAGATTCGATTGAGGAACTAGGAGGCTCGAACAACATGAACACATTCTTAAAAAACGAAAAAGGAATGATTTTGATTTGGTTTTATGTATTGATTGCCGTACTGGTCATTATGGGAGGAAGTTTGTACGCACTTTCCTTTCAAGAATCTATGCTGACGACGATCGACCAAGCTCGCGATAAAGCATTTTACTTGGCAGAAGCGGGACTTGATCAAAAGCTGCATGACCTGAAAGCCGGAAATACAAGCAACATTTCAAGTACTTCGCTCGGCGACGGAACTTATTCGGTAACCTACGATGCCACAACAAAACGAATTAGCTCGACAGGAACCGTCAATGGCGTATCAAAAACGGTGGTGTCTGTAGTTGCAAAAACAATCCCGCCCGGCGTTAAAGGGGCTCTTACTTCGCAAGGCGATATAAGTTTCAGTGGTAATATCACCGTAGACGGCCGCGACCATGACAGTTCGGGAAACCTGACCGGTGCAAGTGGCACCTATGGCGCATCAAGCGGCGGAACGGTAAGCCAAGGCGGAAGTTCTGACATTGGAGGTAACGGTGTTGCGCCTGCAAGTCCTGCTAATCCAGCAACGATTGAACAAAATCAGACAGATAATTCTTGGACAACGCCGGAGACACTACTTGGTGTTGCTAGCGGAAGCCTCGATCAATATAAAACATCCAGTACGCCAACCTTTCCAATGAGCGGCATCGTTTACTACACAGGAAGTCAAATCATTGCTCCCGATTTTGGTACTTCAAGCAATCCAAGCACAGGGATTTTAATTCTCCATAACGTCAATGCAGATGCGCTTTTGAAAAATGCTCATGGAACCTTCAAAGGACTCATCATTGCTGACAATGTTGTTCATATTAATGGAAGTGCCGATATCATCGGCGGTGTTATTGCAAAAACTTCAACACAAACGACCGGCGATGGATCGGCCACTGTTGCTTTCAGTTCGTCAATATTGACTAATCTCCCCGCGGGCAACTACACAATTGTTTCTTGGGAAGATACACAAAACACCGCTTACACCTACTCATGATAAAAAAAATTGTTCTGATCTTCTTGTTTTTTATCGTAAGCTTCTCCTCTGCATGGGGAGAATCCACTTCTTCTGAACAAAAGAATCCTTTGGAAACTGCCAAAAATCAACTTGCCAGTGTTGAAGATCGTATAAAAGCCGTTGATCAATTAAAAACTTCAGATGATTCTGAAACGATTTCTACATTAAGTCAAATTATCCGCAATTCGGGCGAACCCATTACGCTGCGTGCTCATGTCATGGAACTTTTATCACAATCCAACAATCAATGGGCTAGTTTAGAATTAAAGAAAATATTGAATGATCCAAGTGCAGCATCAGAAAATAGAATATTAGCTCTTTACGCTCTATGGAAAAAAGACCCTCAAGGAATGAAAATGGAACTCATGAACCTGGCAAAAAGTACAAACGAATCTGCCGACATACGAGTAGCAGCTCTTAATTATCTGCGTTCAGACAAAGGAAAATGGCCGCCTCGGTTTTGGGAAGACATTTTCTTAAAAAAAGAAAACCCAGCTCCCGTTCGCATTCAAACCATGAACGGCATGAAAGAACTTGGCCTCATTACACAACCTGAAACGACGTTAATGCAAATCATCGAAAATCCAGCCGAACAAACCGAGCTCAGAAAAGCTGTGATTTTGATTGCTAGTTCAATGGTTTCTCCGAAAGTGTTGGAAAAAGCGTTGATGTCAGTTGTTTCAAAACCAGAAAATTCACTTGAAATGAGACGCCTTGCGCTCGATAATCTAGCGCTGAGGCCAAACGAAACTCTCTTGCCCCAGTTAAAACAAGTTTTATCGAAGGAAAACGATCCTATCCTAACAGAAGGATTGAAAACGCTGATAAAAAGCATAGCTCCAAAAAAAGAAGCACAATCTTCCCTGCAAAACATACCTTAGCAAAATGCCAACCAACAAGAAAATAGCAGTTTTGGCCAGTGGCGGCTTGGATAGCTCCATTCTGATCCATCACCTTTCAAAAAAATACCGAATTGTTCAGCCTATTTATATCCAAAATGGCCACATTTGGGAACAAGCGGAATTGGTACAACTTAAAAAATTCCTAAAAGCTACCCGCAATCCACGCTTAAGATCTCTTGTTTTACTTTCCATGCCTACTCAAGATCTCTATCAAACTCATTGGAGCTTAACAGGAAAAAATATTCCGGGTGCTAAGTCTCATGACAAAAAAGTATATCTACCAGGAAAAAATATTTTTTTGATCGCGAAGGCTTCTGTTTTTTGTGCGCTTAGAAAAATCCATGTACTTGCGCTTGGGCCTCTTAAAACCAACCCGTTTCCGGATGCGAGCCCATCTTTCTTTAAAAATATAGGGTATGTTTGCTCACAGGGACTCAATTGTAAACTCAAGATTCTGACTCCATTTCTCAATCGTTCAAAAAAAGAAGTCATGAAGTTAGGTTCCAAACTCCCGCTTGAACTCACATTTTCCTGTCTTTCTCCAAAAGGGCTCTCTCATTGCGGCGGGTGTAACAAATGCATGGAACGAAAACGCGCCTTTCGAAATGTTGGAATCGTTGACAAAACCCGCTATGCCCGCTAATCGAATTGCCCTTGTTATCCATGCCGGAGCCGGACTTTATCCTAAACATTTGGAACGCGCGAAAAACATTCAAGAAAAACTCCGTAAATTTTGTGAACGGGGGTACCTGTTCTTGAAAAATCATACCGCTCTTGAAACCGCGGTTGAAGTCACCCGCTGGCTTGAAGATTGGCCTGAAACCAACGCGGGCGTCGGAGCCATGCTTCAATCGGACGGCGTTGCCCGCTTAAGCGCCTCTTTAATGGATGGTTACGAAAAACGATTTTCGGGTGTGATCAACATTGAAAAGATTAAAAACCCGATCTTAGTTGCTTCGCTCCTTCAAACAGAACGCGACCGTATTTTGGCTTCAGATGGCGCTTTATGTTTTGCTAAAGAAAAAGGATTTAAACGCTTTGATCTGTGTACAAAAGAAAGCATCAAACGCTGGCACGCTTTGCGAAAGAAAAACCATTATGGCACTGTCGGCGTCTGTGCGCTTGATTCAAAGGGCCGCCTTGCCGCAGCAACTTCAACAGGCGGAAAAGGCATGGAACGTGTAGGACGTGTGAGCGACTCGGCACTCCCTGCAGGAAACTTTGCCAATGACTATGCCGCAGTTTCTGCAACGGGCATTGGCGAGGAAATTGTGGAAGAAGCTCTTGCGAGCATTTTGGTGACACGTGCAACAGACTTGAAAAATTTTGAAAAAAGTTTCAAAGAAACATTTAAAGAAGCTAAGAAAAGAAAACGTAAGCTCGCTGCTATTGGCCTAGACCGGAACGGCAAAATCTTCTGGGCTCACACCGCTGAAATCCTCTACTACGCTTTTCAAAATAATTCCGGCTTAGGCGGTTTTCGGCTGCAATAAAACAATTGTCTCTACGTGTTTGGTTTGCGGAAAAAGGTCCAGCGGCTGGACTTTGGTAATCGTGAAACACTCCTGAAGTAACTCTAAGTCGCGGCGAAGAGCCGTAAGTTCGCAGGAAACATAAATCAATTTATCGATGGGAAGTTTAAGCAAACATTGAATGACTTCCGGTTTTAAGCCAACTCGCGGCGGATCGACAACAACATGAAGCGGTTTCGCCGCTTGTAAAGTTAGTTCGGGAAGAAACAGCTCTACCTTCCCTTCCAAAAATGAAATGTTTGTGACCTGATTTCGTTTTGCATTTTCGAGCGCAAGCTGCACCGCCTCGTAGCCTTCTTCGATTCCCATCACTTGCTTGTAAGAATCGGCAAGCGAAATACCAAAAAAGCCAACGCCTGAATAAAGATCAAATAAAGTACCTTGGCCTTTGGGCTTTAAAAAAGAACGCACGGTTTCAAGAAACGATTCTAAAATCGAAAAATTATTTTGAAAAAAAGAAGAAATCGAATAAGAAAATATTTTTCCACAGATTTTACATTCTAATTTCCGTCCGCGATCGGCTCGAAGTGATGTTACCACTTCCCCGCCATCGCCAACACGAAGCACAACTTGGCTGGTATGAAATTTTCTCTCAGGCGGCATTTCTTCAAGCCTCTTCAAAGCTTCCGGCAAAAACTGATTAATTCGTTCATCCGCAATCGGACAAGATTCAATAGAAAGAAAAGTTCTTTGGTCATGACTCGTAAATCCAAATTGAAGTTGATCCTTGCGGCGTTTAACTGTCATGGCAACCATATGGCGGTAATGAAACGGTTTTGGCGAAGGAAGTGTCGGGCTGACAACGAAAGAATGAGAAGAATTGAACGCACTTAAAGCTTCTTCAACTAATCTACGCTTCAATTCCAATTGTGCATTGTATTCTAAATCCTGGAATGTACAACCACCGCAGGTTCCAAAATAGGAACATTTGGCTTTCACTTTTTCATAAGGAGGGACGAGAAGTTGTTCGCTCAAATGAGGCCCAAACTTTTAAATTGGTCAATGGTAAGCTTAATGATCTTCCAGGTGCCCCAAGATAACATTACGGTCAGCGCAATAATCATGAGTGTTAAAAACCACTTCCAAAAAAGATTAAAATCTTTGGACTTCCAAAGAAAAGGAAGGCCAAATGGCCCTAAAGTCGCTAGCCAAACAATGACAGTCCACCACCTCAAATACCACTTCTGTTGTTTTCCAACATTAAATTGTTCTTGGATATTTTGATTAGAATCTAAAGAAGAGCGCGGGTTCATTTTTGAGTATGCTTGAGTAATGGGCCTTCGATTTCCCGTTTTGAACAATGCTCCAACTGATAAATCTTTCTGGTATTCATCCATCAACTCATTATTCGTCTAATTCTCAATTTGTATTCGTAGTACTTTTTTTAGATCCACCAAGCAATTGTCCTAAAATATTTTCGAGGGGTGTTGTTTGAGGTTCTTGACCCGTCGTCACAGGTTGAGTATCTGAATTTTTCTGTCCTATCTTTTTCTGAACTAAACCGCCCACCCATTCTGTGGTTTTGGCAACGGCAAGCTTGGAACCCACATAAGACAAATCCGGTATAACTTTCACATGAGGCAAGACACCTTCCACAATAATGGGAATTCCAATTTGTCCCCGATCATCCGTCAGATATTGAAGTTCATTGACCCTTTTGATCATCGCTTGAGATAAATCAGGATCAATCGATAACATGGCGCGCATCTGAAGGCCTCCGGTAAGAACGGCACTGCCTGCCCCAGTTAGGCTAAAGGTGTTAGAGGTAACAACTGCCTGAGGAATACGGAGAATACCTCCGGAAACTGAAAACGGAATATCAATAGGACTCAGCGCGGTATCTCTTGCGTTCAATTTTTCTTCGTAACTCGGAGGAAGTTCGGATTGAAGTTTCTCAACCAATTTCGGAAATAAGGAAAGACGATTAAACACCTCGCGGACCATATTAAAATTACGAATGATGCCGTTCCGGATACTTAATTGACCTTGGCCGGCCTGGCTTCGGGCAATCCGCGGCCAGGCCGTACCTACAAAGGAACCTTCAAATACCGCATCGCCACGCCCTTCGAGAGTGGGTTCCGATGGACCCGCAGGCGGAATTAATTGGTCAAGGTTCATGCCTGTAACATTCACGTGAAATGATGTCGACGGCTGAGCCGTTAAATTCGCCACAGTTCCAGAGCCTTTAAGATCACCTCCCGCAAACTTCGCAGAAAAATTTCGAAGCGCAAGAGATGTTCCCGAAATCCGAGCATCTAAATTCATGTCATTAAGTGGAGGGACTTCGCTGGATTCTGAAAATTTTCCGTCGGTCAACGAAATTTGAGCACTGAGTTTCCCGTCATCAAAAGGACTGAGGTCAAGCGGCCGAAGGAGTTCCATCACAAATGACCCTCCAAGCTTTGCGCCTTGCGCCGCTCTGCCGAGAGCTGAGGTCAAATACGCGGATTTGACCTGGTTGAGATCCGTCACCAAACGCATTTGCTTAAGCGTAAGCTGATTGTCTCGCGTAGAAAAAAACGCTGTTCCTTTTAAATTAATATTCTGTTTGTCACTTAAGAAAACAGCTTGAGCTTCGATCGGCATGTTTTGATCGAATGAAACACCTTCAATTTTCAAATCAATATTCCGAACAAACCATTCTGCAGCTTTTGGTTGAGCTTCATCCCGATAGGATATGCTACCGTCTTCAATGCCCACCCGCTGAACCAAAAAGGATAAGGCAGCCGGTGCAATAGAGACGGATTTTTTTGAAGTGGAACTTGAAGAAGCCGAGGGCTTGGTTGTTTGCGGTTCAAAACCTTTGAGCGTTCCTCCTGATTTTTGCACCAATTGGAGGTGTGGCTTTCGAATAAGAACGGAACCAATCCTGACTTTGCGCTGAAGCAGCGGCCAAAAATCTAAAGCGGCGTCCACCGAATCCAAAGTGAGCAAAGGTTCTGTCTGCGCTTTATGGCTTGGATAGATAACGACTTGTTTTAATTTTAAAGCGAAAGCGCCTTTCCAAATTAGAGAAATCTTCCCAAGACTTACTTTTTTCCCGATGGATTGGCTGACATGTTCTTCAATAACAGGACGCAATCGGTCTACATCGTACGTCAATACAAAAACCCCCAGAAAAATAATGATGAGGAGAAACAGGCCCACTAAAATGACTATGATTTTCTTGATATTCATGAATTGATTATAACAAAATTAGGAGGCAGGTGTAATTATTCAACCGGATAATATCTAGAGGAAATAGGTTAGTTTTTTACGGAAAATGTTTTCTCAATAAAGGCCAATACGTGCCCCCATGGCGCCTGGTACCATTCTATTAAAGGGCTCGTGAGAGCAGGATCTTTAAGTAAACTGCCGTAGTGCAGAATAACACAGGCGCGGCCGCCTGCTTTTTCACAAAGCTCAAATTGCCGTTTGAATGCTTCGGGCGAACGTTCCAACGCATAAGCCCCGATTGCGATATTCACTTTACTGAAATCCGAGACTTTCTTTTTAGCGTCTAAAATGTATTTTTGAAATTCATCGGGCTTATGGACATAAGACATAATCGTCACAAAATCCACAAGATGGTGTTCAAGCCACGACGGCCAATCCTGAAAAGCTTCATGATAAGCCCGGGAGTACGGCATGCACCCCGTCGTTGAAATTTGAATGTTCGGACGAATCATACGCGTTTGTTTGACTAAAAGCTCAAGTAAACCGGTGACTTGATCGCGTTTCCAATCTTTCCAAACCTTGCTGTCTTCATCAATCGCGTTAAGGCCGGTCGCTTGTTTGAAACGATCGACATTCATTTTTGTATAACCATACGCCGGATTTTTATCCGGATAACGGATGTAATCGAATTGAATGCCGTCTAAGGCAGGATAAGTGTGGAGAATTTCCTCAACTATATTCGAAAGCTCTTCCCGTACCTTTAAATCTCCGGGTTCAAGAAAATATTGATTGTCGATTTTATAATCTTCGAGCGTTTTCTTTTCCTTAAGATTTTTGGTTAGAACTTCAGTTCCATATTTTTTAAGAAGCTGGGCATCTGCATTGCCGCTAAGACTCAACAAATTGATCCATGCATGCACTTCAATTCCGGAAGCATGAGCTTCTTTGATAAGAAGTGCAAAAGGATCTTCTAAAACACTCTTTAGAGAAGCTTCGTAGGGTGCGGAATCGGCAATTTTCGAAGGAAACCATGCCTTATTTGCGCGGTAAATCTGTACAAAAAGAGTTTGGACGTGGGCTTTTTTCGAAAAATCAACGAGCCTCGTGATTTCTTTGCGGCTTGAAAGAACCGGCAGATCTTGGATGACGGAAACGAAAAGCCCGCGGGTGGTGTTTGGTGGATTCACTGTCAATGGCTCGGGTTTCGCGGGAGTCTCGAAAATAAACAATAGACACAAAAGATAAAACCAAATACGCCCTTTCATAAGGAACATTATGTATGGGGACACCTACTTGTACAATGAAAATTTAGATCAAAAAATGGTTGGGTTTTTGTCAGCCGTCTGAAAGTGTGGAAGCGCTAAACTTTTTTCGCAGACAGTACGACGGGTAAGTTTATCCACGCATAAGGAACGCTAAAACTCCCACGTTCTGCTTGTAGAGATTCATCCCACTGTGTAATGGGAGTCGATTTTAGACGGCAACTTCGCCGCGCTCACCCGTTCGAATCCGGATCAGGTCATGGACATCAAAAACAGCGATTTTGCCGTCTCCAGGCTGACCAGTTTGGCAGACTTTTGAAATAGCCTGCACAATCGGTTCTGCCTCATCATCTGCGGCATAGATCTCGATTTTTGTCTTAGGCAAAAAGAGGTAGGCGTCCGGTCTCGTCTGCTGGTTGCCAAAACCTTTCACTTCGCTTACGGTCATCCCCCGGATTCCCAATAGCTTCAGCGCTTCTTCCAACTCCGTCATTTTTTTACTTTTGATAATACACTCAATTTTTTTCATGAAAATGTGGTTCCTTTCCTTTTCCACAAAAATATCGACAAAATTGTCATTAAAAGGGCGTCTTTTATTAGTGGAAACAGTTAATTCGTTTTACACCCCTAACTTTCTCCACTAGTAACAGCAACGTGCGTGCCAATTATACGGAAATAATTTTCGGCGGTGGAAAGGATTCTCTTGCAACAGACAGACGCTAGACGCCTGCCAGTATTCTATTATCACTTATAATGATTTTCCCGCTCTCGATCGCTTCTTTGATCTATTCCGAATATAAAATTTCTGCCCAGCCCCGAGGAATCCCCCGCCCCTCCTGAACGAACTTGGTCTGCAAAATGATCTTCTGATCCGGACGATTGTTGTAAAATTGATCGAGACAAGATCTGTTTATATCCGTAGTTATTCATAAGCGGCTTAGGATAAATATAACTCAGATCGCGCTGGGGGTAATTCCCCGTCATCAGCACTAGAAGCACAAGAAAGGCCGGAACCCAGCACGAATAAAATGGAAGTCTCGCCGGTTCTGAATAGCAGGCCCAGCCCAACATGCCGGTAAGACCCATCCAAAAAAGAATAATCATCAAAAACGGCGGAATGAAACTTAAACCGAGCGACATCGGTGCATCGTAAAAATAGGAACCAATGGCGTAATCCCATCCATAATAGTACGCCGCCCCGTAAAAACAACACAAACACCCGCCCGAAAGAAAAACTAGCATGGACCATGGATTTCCATGCAAGAAATCCCATAATGCGTCTGCTACGTGATCTTCCTCATCCCAATCCATCTCATAATAAGGATCTACCCAATCAAGGAAAAAACTGACAAGCATTGAAAAGGACACAAACGAGGTAAACGCGGGCGGGTAAAGTTCCGTTCCTCCGTATCCGCCGTCAAACGCAAAAGAATGTGAACACGAACATCCGCGCATAAAAAGGAACGATGGCAGAATGGCCAAAAAACAAGGTGCGGTGTAAAGCCATTTGAACGGAATAAAACCGCTGAATGCACCAAAAGAGGTGCAAATCAAAGTCCAAAAAAGTACGATGAAAAGATTATCCGAAAATCCCCCAAGATTCCAATGGAGCTCAGACAATAGATAGTAAGGAAAACCATAAAGATCGCGGCCAAGGAGCGGAAAAAATCCGGGAGAAAAAAACAAACGTCCCCATAACGCAATACCGCCGAGCGCAAGACCAACGAAAAAGCCATACAAAATGCCATATCTTCCACAACCGGTTTCGCCCCATCCCCAACCCCAACTGAGACGCGAATCTTCGATAGATTCGCCGCCAAAATCGTAGCGAGACGTGGTCCAGTGCCTATATCCAAGAAAAAGAAACGGCAGCCATAACAAAAAAAATTGAATAGAAAAAAGATAATCTCCCAACCCGCCGTACCATGGCCAATTTACAGGCTCCTGTTGTTTTGGAATTTCGTTGCTTTCGGGCGTTTGCGGAGAAGTAGACGGCGACGTGGGTTCAGATTTGGGAGGCTCTGAATTTTGTGGTGCGGATGGAGTGGTGCCGATTTGAACTGCCGGCGAACCTTCGGTCAAACTTTGAAAGAAAACTTTGTCACCATACCAGTTCATCTTACCGGTAACTTTGTCTCCTTCTTTGACCTTAACATCTAAAATTTCTCCGGGCTTTAAAGGCCGAGCCCATTCGCCGGGTTCGCGGACAATTCTGACTTTCTCAACACCACCCGGTACATTGATAGTCTCTCCGGGATTCACATGACCCAGATCTTGATATTGTCCGTCCGGAGTTTTGTACTGCACGCGAACGGTAATGTTTCCATCATTCGTCACCGTCGCAGGTGCAGCCCACAATACCGTCCAGCCACACACCAAAAAGAGACCTAAGAATAAGAGAACAACCTTATTTTTTATCACATCTCTCCTGGCCAGAGGAAACTCAAAATTCCTCCGGGTGGTGTTTAGCGCCTCAGACAGTAAGCGCTAGCCCGTAGAATGTCCAAATTCTAAATGATACTTGGTATCACTCTACTTTTTTTAACGGCCGCTGCTATCCTTGCGCTTTGAGAAACATTCCTTGCAATATACCGGACGATCTCCGCTGGGTTTAAAAGGAACTTCACATTCCTTTTGACAGCCCGCGCAGGTCGCTTTGAACATCTCTCTTGGTCGTCCACCACCGAATCCACCACCGCCACCACCTTGTTGAAATGCCATGCTTTCCTCCTTTGTTAGTTTTTGGTAAAGCTTTTTGAAGTTCCTGGTTAAATTGAGAATGCTTTGTTTGGGTTATTTAAACTGTGAGTATCTCATACGAAAGGACAAGTTGCAACATTGTCTCTTTTCTTAAATTTATCCTTCGAGAGAACTGGTGCCTGTTGCGGCGTGCGGGATTCAATAATCATGCGCATTCCATATTTAGGTTTGAGTGAAATAAGCGGTTCCATTTCGACGCGATGCCCGGGAAGAAGTCGAAGACGCCAGCGTGAAGCAATGATGCTCAACGTCAGTATGCTTTCCAGCCACGCAAGTGACTCACCGATACACCTGCGGTTCCCGCCGCCAAAAGGAAAATAAGTGTAAAGCAACCGCTTATTTTCTTTCTCAGGTGTAAAGCGCTCCGGATCAAACCGTTCCGGATCCGGATAAAAGCGTTCATCATGATGGATCAGGTACGGCGAAATAAGGATCATCGACTTTACCGGAATCAGACATCCCCCTATCCAGAACTCCTGACCTTTCGGGGGTCTTCTTCCCATCGTCCAAACCGGCGGATAAAGACGCATGGATTCACATAAAACCATACGTGTATAAGGTAGATTCGGAAGGTCTGCGTTTGTGGGAAGCCGTCCGTTTAGCACGCGATCAAGCTCCTCATGAAATTTTCGTTCCACTTCGGGATGCTGAGAAAGCAAATAGAAAGTCCAAGACAAAGCGCTTGCTGTGGTTTCATGGCCTGCAAAGAATGTCGTCAGCAATTCATCTCGGATTTGTTCATCGTTTAAAAATTTAGCACCTTCCGGTGTTTGCTGTAACTTAAGTAGAACCGACAAAAGATCAGTTCCTTCGAAATTCTGTTTAGCTCTTCGATTTGCGATTTGGCCGTAGGTGATTTTTTCGATAAACCGCCGTGCATGGGCAGCGGGAGTAAACTTTCCGATGAACGGCAGCTCTTCCACATGCATATTGATATAGGAAGCCAAACTTTGATGGCTATAATGATGAACGACGCCGGCCGCCTTTTCAATTTTTCCGATGGTGTCTACGTCTGTAATGGCCGTTCCAAACACAAATTGAATAATGATTTTTAAGGCAAGATGCGTCATGTCCTGAAAAATGTCGCGAACTTCACCGGCCTGCCATTTGTTAATTAAGTGTTGAGTCTGTTCGCTAATCATTTTCGCTTTATCCGCAACCACTTGTTTTTGAAAATAAGGCTGCATAAAACGGCGCATCATGCTGTGCAGATCCCCTTCGCTGGTAATCAAGCCGAGGCCAAGCGTACGTCTCATGGGAAGCGGTCTTGAAACCCTGACCTTTTCACCTGCCTGTAAAATCTTTTCAATGGAATCAGGTTGATTGACATAAAAATGGTGCTGCAATCTAATCTGCACGTGAACAAAGTCACCGTATTTTTTTACAAGTCTTCTTGCTAAGCGCAGGAAATCAAAACCCTCTTTGAAATATGCCCAGGCATATTCGCTGAGGCTTGGGCCGGGCGGGTATTGTGAACTCGGAGGATTGATTGTTTTTGAATCTTTGGGGACGGTCATAATAAAATAATTGCTGACTACTCAGCCAGATATCCGCCATCAACGGGCAATGTCGCACCGTTTATATAGGAAGCTCCTTCCGAACAAAGCCACACCACAACCCGCGCAACTTCATCGGCACCTCCCATGCGACCTACCGGTTGGTGTCTTCCCAGAAACTTGTAAACCACCGCTTTCTTGGTTCGCTCAAACCATCCGGTAAGAACTCCCACTGCTTCGTTCGTTTTAATTACATTTCTTGCGACCATTTCTCTTTCAATCATTTCAGTATCAATTAACCCGGGGCAAACCGCGTTAATCCGGATATTTGATTTTGCATATTCCAGTGCGGCTGTTTTTGTAAGGCCTATGATTCCATGTTTGCTTGCCGAATACGGCGCACATTTCCGAAACCCTACCAAACCCGCAATAGAAGATGTGTTAACAATAGCGCCGCCGCCGGATTTTCGTATTTCCGGAATTTCAAATTTCATGCACAACCAAACACCTTTTAAATTTACATCAATAACACGATCCCACATTTCTTCTGTGCAACTCGCAATTTTCGCACTCTCGCCTTCAATGCCGGCATTGTTGTGAGCAAAATCAAGCCGGCCGTAAGTATCCATGGTTTCTTTTATTAAAGCTTCAACATCCTGTGCCTGCGAAACATCTGTTTTCCGAAAGAAGCCTTGAATCCCCAGCTTTTCGATTTCTTGGAGGGTTTCCTTACTCCCGGCTTCATTAACGTCCGCCAATGCCACACGGGTTCCGCGACGGGCAAACTCAATCGCTGTAGCCTTTCCAATGCCGGAAGCTGCGCCTGTCACTAAGGCTACTTTATCTTGAAAATAGTTACTGTTCCTATCCATAACGCTCTCTACTTATCCCCTCTATCTGAACAAAAAATGTTGATGTAGCATAATGCAGTAATGCCTATCTGGCAAGAACTCCCTAATGAGTCATTCCGGGTTGTTAAGGATGGGGATGACTTCGTAACATGCTGTAAACAATGAAGTTAGACAATTCTCTTCAAATAGGGTATTTTTTGAATTACAAAAATTGCAAGAAAAGACAGAGAATAAATAACCACTGTCGTGAGCGGAATCATATAAAAAGGATGCGGCATGTCCGCCTTGAGCACAAAACCCCAACGCCCGACCCCTAGAGCATCCAGAATCATGGGATGAATCAGGTAAATTCCGAAACTTGCTTTCGAAATATTGATGATCAAATTCTTAAAACCGGAATTCAAGCGCTTTTCAAGAATCGGCCCGGTGTATTTCATGAGAATAAAAAAAGACGCAGTATAAAAAATAATATTAGGCGACATAGCGCCATAAAAAAGCAACTGAAATGAATGAAAGTGACGGGAGAGAAAATAGGTTCCGAAGATACAAACAGCCAGGCTTGCAATCCATATAGCCCATGCGGTAGAAACGGATTTCTCTGTCACGAATCGATTCAGGAAATAACCCAGCACAAAGTAACCGATATAACCTTGCACGGGTCCAACGGGAAGTCTGACTTGAATGTCGAGATGCATTAACATTCCGCCAACGTTCTGGATGAAGGGGTAAAGTGAGCTCACGGAAAACCAAAGCAGAAGAAAATAAAAAAGATCCCGTTCTTTCGCGTACTTAATGAAAATCCGAAAGATAGGTGTTACGAGATAAATCTCGATAATCAGGTAAAGAAACCATAAATGAAAATGGACCTTGTCGGTTACGACCCAAATAAGCGCCTGAGAAAACCCGAGTTCTGGATTATAAAAATGTTTTTTCCAAAGAAGGTAAAGAACGATCCACACAATAAAAGGAATCGCGATTCGATTAAACCGTTTGCGGAAAAAATCCAGATAACTTTCCATCTTGGGAAGAAGTAAGGCTCCGCTCAACATGATGAACACGGGAACCGGACCGCGCACCAGCGAATCGTAAATATTGGCTGTCCACCACCAGCTTCCGGAAAACTTCGTCCACTCCGTAATCACATCCGCAGCAACATGGACCATAATTACCCCAAATATAATGATTGCCCGGGTAAGATCAGTCCAAAACAGATTGTCTTGCTTGTCTTTATTCATACATTCTTTATCGGCTGCCGCTAAAAATAAAATAGAAGGGGTTCAGAAAGTCTAAATCTTATCTTTAGGTATGATAGAATAGCTTTATGATTTATATTTTAGACGCCTACAACATCATCCATAAAATCAAAAGACTTGAGGCGGCACTTGATAAGGATCTGCGCTCTGCTCGGGATGCATTGGTCGAACTCTCGAGCAAGCTCGTTTTCACTCGCGGGGATATTTCAAAAATCATTCTTGTGTTTGACGGCAAATCCCAATTCCGGGATCTTCCAAACGCAAATTTGCCTAAAATAAAAATGGTTTTTTCGGAAACAGGCGAAGATGCAGATGACAGGATTGTTACGATTTTAGAGGAACTCTCTAAAGAAAAAAATAAGTGCGTTGTCTCAGATGATAACTTTGTCCGGAATCATGCCCGCGCTTATGAGGCGCGGGCGATGTCGGTGTCAGAATTTGAACAATTGCTGAATCCCAAAAGCAAAAAACAAAAAAATAGAACAGACGGCTCTGAAAATTTTTCACTTTCCCCAAAAACCGCTGCCGAAATCACAGAAGCTTACAAAAAAGAACTGGGGCTTAGCTAACACACATCCAGCAACGTAGACGACCTATTTTAAGTCGTCACGTTGCGGTGCATGTGTATTACACAAACAAACGGTACTGATTTATTAAAATTTCTATCTATTTTCTCTCACCATAGGGTTATTAGGCATCATTTTCATAATGTTTTGCCGCAACTTATCGACATCAACTTTTAATTCGGCTTCTTTAACAACATTTAGGTCTTTATCATACTTGACCATTTGATTGCTAACGAGAACAACGACTCCTCCGTCTGAGGTGGCAACGACGGATTTTTCCCTCATCGCTTGCATTACCATCATATTTTGCATTAAGTCCATCGACATCGCCGGCGGCCTAGCGCCCATACCTTCATGTTCCATTGGTGGTGGTGTACCTTTGGCTTGTTTCGAATCATCCGCAAAAACCGAAGACCCTAACGGCATGCTTACAAATAACACTACTACTAAAACTAACAACATCGCTTTCTTCATTTATCTTCTCCTTTATTTTCTTATTTGACCTTTATCGGTCAGTTTACTTAACCTTTTCTACTCGAATGGCGAAGTGCCCCTTCTTATATAGTTGATCACCAAAGACTGATACGGTTTCACCTGTTCTAATCGAGCTCGGCAAAGGTTTTCCCTTTTCTTCAGGCAACAACTCATAAACTTTACCCGTTTTGTCATCGATAATTGCTGACACCACTTTACCGGTAACGGCAATGTCTTTCCCATCTGCTTTTACCGGAGACGGAAAACTCGCAAACAAGCTTAGTCCCATGATAATCGGCAGGATAATCATTTTTTTCATAACATGTCTCCTTTTCTTAATTTTTATACAGATCTATTCTTCAATTTGGTCCACAAGTTTCTTTTCAAGCTCAGCAATTTGTTTGAGAAGAAAAGCCGGCAAAAGGTTTTCATTTTCGAGTTCTTTTTTGGTATGAGCCAACACAGAAATCAGCCTCTTAATCGCCCCATTTCTGCGCATCTTCCTCACTTCGGCAGGATCTTTTTCTTCACGATCCGAGAGAAGCCGCCTCACATGAGCGCGCACTTCCTTTGGCTCCTTCCCTACTTCTAAAACATCCTCGCGGATATTTTCCAAATCTTTTGAAGTAAGTGACTTATTTTTTCTCGCGAGCCTCAAGATATTCACAGCCTCAAAACTTGGAATTTTCCTCGGGTTTTCATCCCCCGATGAATGTGCCTCAATCACTTTGGGTTCTTCGCGCTCTAGAAACATGTAGGAGCGGACCATCTTAAGCGCTGTAAGAGGCTTGATTCCAATCTCCTTCATGCAATACCCGTCAAACTCAAGGTAACCCCAATATTTATAAATCTTATTTTTCTGAATCGTATAAAGATACTGCCCAAGCTCAATCCATGACGCCTTATGCCGTCGAGCCACTTCAACTACTTTCTCTCTCAGTTGGTCTTGTTCAAGACTCACATTTTGTGTCATTGTTGTTCCTGTTGAATTGCCGTTTCAGTTTCGGGAATGATGGGTATATCTTTAGATTTATTGAAACGTTTGTTTCTTTTTTCTTCCTGTTTCTTCTTTCTGGCTTCTTCTTTTCTTTTTCTATTTCCGCCGTAGTTTTGTCTCAAAGTTCCTCCTTTATGTGATGCATCATCAATTCTCTATGTTATTAATTTTTCCAAGCTTTCCCGGCATGTTTATAAGCTTCCTCAATCATCACAAGAAAAGGTTTTCTCCTGCTTTCGGGAAGCTGATCAAATTCAGCGCCTAGCGATTTTCGGATCTTCACCACATCTTCATAATCCTTCAGATTGGAGTAGGAATGAAGGAGTAAAAGTTTTTGTTCCAAGGAAAGTTCGCTGAGTTCTTTAGAACCCATTTTTTGAATGTATCCCTTAGAACGATTGATAATATCCTTGTCAAATTTATTCTGGTTGCGGCCCATGAAAAGCCACGCCGCCGTGGCAAGGATGATCGCCGCAAACGTAAAAATCAAAAATATTTTTGTATTCATCACTGTCTACTGTTTGCAAACGCCTGCAAATTTTTATTTTCCGGGTCCGAAATAAGGTTTCCTCTTCCGGGCAAAATTTCCTTCCCGCGGACCTCTTCGGTCTGGACGCCCCGAACCTGACCCCGGCCCTTGGCTATAACTCTGTCTGTCTGAACGACCGAATCCCGGTCCTTGGCCTTGACCTTGTCCATATTCCGGTCTGTGACCATGTTCCGGACGGTGAGGTCTGAAAGAACGAAATGGTTTTGAAAAACTCCCCTCCCGGTTAAACGGTTTTGGTTGAGACTGCTGAATCAGCGTATCTAGTTTCTTTTCTATAAACGCCAATTGCTGCTGCACTTTTTGCAACAGCGCTATCGTATCCACGTCTTGTTCCGTCATCTGGCTCCTTTTGAAACTATTTCGGGTGAATTTACTCATTTAACTGCTTAATCATAGTGCAATTTGAGGGCATTAAGAAAAAATAATACTCCTCAAAGTACGACTTAAGAACTTAAAAAAATAACTTTAAGTTTCGGGTTATTTCTAAATACGAACACTGGAAAGAGCCGGTTTCAAATCTTTGAGGGCAATATTTTCAGGCAGGTTTTTAACAACGAGATCAAAAGCTTCGAGGGATTCGCGTAATTTTTCAAGCTCAGGCGTATCCACAGACAGCACATCTTGCGTCCCCGCTTTCTCCATTTTTTCAATCACAAATTGAATCGTCATTTCGTTGATATCCCGCGCAGGCTGATAAAACCCTTCACGATCATTTTTACTTTGAATTACTGATAACACATTCGCGTTTGTCAAACGGTCGAGAAGCTCTCTCGTCAGGCGGATCGGCATTTCGAGGAAAGAAGCAATTTCCTCGGCTGAAAGAGCCGGAAGACCGCTAGCAAAACGCTGCACGCAAAGGTGCGTGATTCTTAATGCCAAAAGTTTTTTAATTTCATAACTGGCACTTAAACAGTCCGGCTCGAATTCAAATGTTCGGTCATTTTGATGCGCAAAAGCAAGCTCCGCCCCGTAAAGAACGATGCGCCAACTCAACTGCAGCCAAATAAGAAAAAGCGGCAATGCTGCAAAACTTCCGTAAATCGCACCGGCATTCGAAACGCCGATTTGGAAATGAATATAAACCCATTGAATCAATTGATAAAACGTACCTGCAACAACACCTCCTAGAAATGCTGATTTCAATTTAATCTTGCCATTTGGCATAAACACATATAGATAAGTCAAAAGTCCCCAAAAAATAACGTAAGGCAGAAATCTGAGACCGAAGATGATCACCGGACCAAGAGCGCCTAAAATGACCATCTTCTCGGTAATCATTTTTACTTGGCTTACGATAAACACTGTTGCACTGCTTGCGACAATAAAGAAAACCGGAGCAATTAACATGAGGGATAAATAGTCTGCAAATTTTCGTCCCAAACTTCGCATTTTTTTAATTCCCCAAATATCATTGAACGAACTTTCGATATTTGAAAGAACGCTGATCACCGACCAAAAAAGAAGAGCGATACCGGCTCCCGCAACAAGCCCGCCGTTTGTGTTTTGCAAAAGATTTTGGGAAAAATCGATGATCCGAGTGAAAGCCTCTTGCTGCCCTCCCGTGCTTTGAATAAGTTTTTCTCTCAAAATTTTATCCACTCCAAAACCTTTGGCCAAGCCAAACGCCATGGCAAACACCGGAACGATTGAAAGAACTGAATAAAATGTTAAGGCAGACGCATGAAGCGAACATTTATCGGTTGAAAACTCACGGAAGGAAACAATCAAAATCCTAAGTGAGCGAAGCAAAAATGCCCGAGGCCCTTTTGCTTTTCCGGAACGGATACGCCAAATGTCACGTTTTAAAAAATCCATTATCTTATGAAGCATGGGGGGTATTATATCATGAATTTTATCAAAAAATAAACGGCCTCGATTTATAAAGAACTTTGGCGCTAACTCCTATGATATTCATGCTTTCGGAGAACCTTCCCGGAAGGTCAGAAACAAGAATGCAATATATCTGTGGACCGACTAACTCCATTTTTCTTCTGGCAAAAAGGGGTTAAAAAGTGTACTTTAAAGCCATGCGACTTTCGGCTCTGGCTTTTCACCGTTTAGCTGTTAGGGGTACGCTCCTCATTTTCTTCTTTCTCAGTCTATCGTCACCCGTCCTGGCTGATAAGCATGAAAGCCAAGTCCAATTGGAAACCAAGTTTGTCGAAGTCAATCATTCACAAACGAGAGACCTTGGGGTTGACTTTAATCACGAAAACAATTTGGATGAGGCTAATATGCGGAGCTTAAACCGCGTAGGGCAACCTGTGAATTCGGGCCAGCCCGGAAATGCATTTGATTTTAATCCGTTTGACCTGTCACAAAACCCATCTACACCGGTTCCTATTTTGGGAGAACCTAAAATTCAAACTCAGAATAATGAGCAGGCAACAATAGCGACGCCGGGCCAGATTCCGGTAACACCCATTGTTCAAGATTCCGGGATCAACCTTTCAGTTATTCCTCAAATTCAACCGGACGGCACGATCAATATGGTGGTCACACCGCAAACCGTTTCCGGAATAACTCAAATCAAAGATGGTAACTCAGTAGTCGTCGGAGGTTTGATGCAGACGGAACCGCCGAAAGAAAATACTGAAGTTCCTGTAATTGGTAAGATTCCGTTTTTGGGACATCTTTTTGGGAACAAATCTAAAGAATCCGAAAAGAAAAATTTGACTGTGTTTGTAACTCCTACTATCGTCCAACACTCAGACGACAATTGAACCGTTCTATCCTTTATTTGGACAGCGTCTTAAGATCAATCACAAACCGATAACGGATATCACCCTTCACCGTCCGCTCGTAAGCTTCGTTGATCTGATGAACCGGAATGACTTCGACTTCAGCCGTAATATTTTTCTTCGCGCAATAATCAAGCATCTCCTGAGTCTCTCGAATTCCACCAATTAAAGAGCCGGCTAGTTTCCTCCGCTTTAGAATGAGTGAAAACGCGTGAAGTTCCGCCGGTTTTTCGGGAACCCCGACAAGCGTCATAACGCCATCCCTTTTTAAGAGACTCAAATACGCATTTAAGTCATGCGAACCTGATACGGTATCGAGAATAAAATCATACTGATTGACCAAAGCTTCAAGACTCTTTGGATTTTTCGTCACCACAAATTGTTTAGCTCCAAACCGCCGCGCATCAGCTTCTTTAGAGGAAGACGTACTGAAAACCGTAACTTCCGCACCCATTGAAGCGGCAAGTTTTGCACCCATATGACCAAGTCCGCCGAGCCCGACGACTCCGACCTTCTGCCCGGGTCCTACACGAAAATGCCGGAGCGGAGAATAAGTCGTAATGCCTGCACAAAGAAGCGGTGCAACATTCGCAAGCGGAAGTTTGGGAGAAATTTTCAACACATAATTTTCATCAACCACAATTTGCGATGAATATCCGCCACGAGTCAGTGTCTTTCCGTCTTTTTCGGTACCGTTATAAGTCCAGATAATTTGCTTTTCACAAAATTGCTGATCGCCTGCTTCGCAGTTCGAACAGGTACGGCACGAATCAACAAAACAACCCACGCCGACTAGATCTCCGACTTTGAAGCGCTTCACCTTGCTTCCTACGCGCACCACACGGCCTGCAATTTCGTGGCCGGGCACCATCGGATAATTCGCATTTCCCCACTCATTCCGCACTTGATGAATGTCGGAGTGACAAATCCCGCAATATTCGATCGCAATCAAGACATCATCATCCCCCGGCTCTCTTCGTTCAAATTCGAAGGGCTCAAGTTTTGACTTTGCATCTTTGACTGCATAACTTTTCGTCTTAAGCATGGCTTGTTTCTTCCGCGGATTTACCAATCCGTCGGCATGTAATCTTTTAAAAATTTGCCCCACATATGTTCGCCTGTAATCAGGCCTGAAAAAACGGGGTCCAATAAGCGCGCTGCGCCGTCTACAATATCGAGAGGCGGTTCAAAATCATGCACTTCCTTTTTCGCCTGACTCACGTGCGCCGGATCCTCATCGGTAATCCATCCCGTATCCACCGCGTTCATATAAATGCCGCTTTTGACATAATCCGCGGCTGAAGTGCGTGTCAGCATATTGAGTGCCGCTTTTGCCATATTGGTATGCGGATGTTTATCGGTTTTGGTATAACGCGTAAATTTACCTTCCATCGCCGAAGCATTCACAATATGTTTGTCATGAGACGGATGTTTGCACATAAGCGCTTTGAGTTTTGCCGAAAGAATAAACGGAGCGACGGCATTCACAAGATGCACTTCCAGCATTTCAGGTGTCGACACATCGGCAAGCGCTAAACGCCAGCTGTTAATGCTCCTGAGATCCACTTGTTGGAGATCCTGATCCAGTTTTCCTTCAGGAAAAAGTTCAAGGCTTGATTGAGTTTCTTCGGAAAAGTCATAGGGAATCATCGAAAGCCTGGCAGATGCATGAATTCCAACGGAGGCACTTTTCCCGGGCCAGGTTTTAAGCAACGTATTTTCAATTTTTTCTTCTTCGGAAGTAATCAAACGCGTGTCTAGCACACGTTTACAAGCTTCATAAGCATTCAAAAGTGGCTGAAGTTTATGAGGCAGCTTTGTGACCGGCTTTGCTTCCCATTCCATAAGATGCCGGTAAAATCCGGGAGGTTTACGCACGGTTTGGGCGGCATTGTTCACTAAAAAATCTAACCGCTCTTCTGTATTCACAAGATAGCGGGCAAACATTTCGACGCTCGGAGAATGACGCAAATCTAAACCAAAAATCTGAAGCCTGTGCTTCCACTCGCCGAAATCTTCCTCACGGCTGAAACGAAGCGCCGCATCATTCGGAAAACGCGTACTCACCAAAGTGCGTGCGCCGGCTCTTAGAAGTTTAAGTGAGGTTTGATAGCCGATTTTAACGCGTCCGCCGGTGACAAGTGCGGTGCGTCCTTTGAGAGAGGCGAATTGAAAACGCTTTTGATAATTTAAATCAGCACAAGCCGGGCACATCGAATCATAAAAAAAATGAATCTGAGTGTACTCGGCTTTACAGACATAACAATCCTGGGATTGTTTTAATTCCCCGGCCGGCCGGCTTTTCTCCCCAATCCGTTTCGGTTCCTGAAAAACAGAAGCTTGCCGTGCAGAACGTAGACCTGTGTTTTTGCGGAGGGTCCGGTCGTGAGTTTTTTCTTTTTGACGTTTGATTTTTCGGCGTGCCCGGGAAAGTTCCCGTGAATCTTGACCCGTGGGATGCGCAATCCGGCCCGCAGCTTTCATCAGCGCAATCCTGTCTTCGTACCACACGTCGCCAAGATAGTGCGGATTTTCGGCTAAAGCCTTGAGTACATCCAAACAGATTTTAAAATTCTCAGGCGTAACTTCCTCAGGTAAAGATACCGGTTCGCCTTCAGGCGCAGAGTGCTTTGAGGAATTAGACATAGCCCCTATTGTGCACGAAAACGTTTGATTTATTTTTCAAATACAGATTTCCATAAAACTGCGGAGATCGCACCCCCGATTATCGGAGCAACCCAAAAAAGCCAGAGCTGATTGAGTGCCGCGCCACCCACAAAAAATGCCGGCCCTAAACTTCTGGCCGGATTGACTGAAGTTCCGGTAATAGGAATGCCTACAATGTGAATCAATACGAGCGTAAGACCAATGGCAATGCCCGCAAAATGTTTAGGAGCATCTTTAGAGGTCGCGCCAAATATAACAAAAAGGAAGAGTGCTGTCAGCACGACTTCCGCGATAAAACAGGCTCCCAGTGAATAACCCATAGGTGAATGAACCCCGTAGCCATTTTGCCCCAATCCTTTAAGTGACATGATGTACGATGAATTGCCTTTCGCAATGTTTAAGAGAACCGCTGAGGCTGCGAGTGCACCCAAACATTGAGCAATCACATAAGCAACTGTATCTTTTGCCTTCATCTTACCGGCAACCAGCATGGAAATACTAATGGCCGGATTAATGTGACAACCGGAAATGCTTCCGATGGCATAAACCATGGCAAGCACCGTTAAACCAAAAGCAAAAGAAATTCCTAAAAACCCTATTTGATCTCCCGCGATTACAGCACTGCCGCATCCGACAAATACCAATGCAAAAGTCCCTATCAATTCTGCCAAGTATTTCTTTGTATTGCTATTCATAGTGCCTCCTCCGTGTTTGATTGGTTTCAAACATCGTCTACTATTGTATTATTTTAGTGAACAAACAAACAAAAACAACAAAAATAGAACTGTACCCGCAATTGATTTATTGATCGCTTTTATGACACAAACACTTTAGCGCGATAATATTTAAGCTCCTCAATGGATTCGAGGATATCCTCCGCGGCGCGGTGTTTTTCGCTTTTGGACTTCATGAGTTTATATTTGGCAGGATACCAGCGGTTCACAAGTTCCTTAATGGAACTCACATCAATCATTCGAAAATGAAGATACGAATCAAGCGTTGGCATATATTTTCGGATGAACCTTCTGTCTTGCCAAATCGAATTTCCGCAAAGCGGCGCCGAATTTTTGGCACAATATTTTTTAATAAAATTGAGCACCATCTTTTCTGCTTGTGTGAGATTAATTTTGGACGCACGGCATTCATCCGTGAGGCCTGATTTCTTATGATGAGCCCTGCTCCACGGTTCCATAGAGTTTAGAATTTTATCGCTGTGATGAATGGTGATATTTAGGCCAACTTCGATCACCTTCAAATGGCTATCGGTGATGACAGTTCCGATTTCGAGGATGGTGCACTTATCCGGATCAAGCCCGGTCATTTCCAGATCAATCCAAACTAAATTCGTTTTTTTCTGCTTCGAATCCATTGATATTGATGAATTCAAATTTTATCTTTCCTGACCGAATTTGGTTTTTCGGCGGAAAAATGCTTTTCTTCCGCGCTCAACCCCGCCTCGATTTTGATCTCCCGCAGGCTTATCAACCCTGGGTCCTGAATCAAAGCTTCCTTCTCTGGGTCGATCCCCTTGAGCGGGCCTGCGATCAGAATGGCTAAATCCGCCTGGACGAAAAGGTTTCGAAAAATGTCTTTCTCGATTAAAAGAAGGTCTGTTAGATGTGTTAGATGATTGACCGATTAACATGTCTAATTTTTTTTCTAAGTAACTCATTTGCTGCATTATTTTCTTAAGCAGTCCAGCAACATCTAAATCACCTTGCGGCGGAAGGCTTTGTTTGAATTCTTCACTCATTTCATTCCCTTTCGATTAAGTAATAGTAACGGAGGTATTCTACTCGACCTTGCTCTTTGACACTAGAAGATACTTAGATTTCCTCTTTATCTCGGAACAATAACCCAAAGCGCTCGAGGAACGCATTCAAATTCACACGGAGTTTTCCCCGCAATCTCAGCATCCGTATGAATGAGGACGGATGGATTGCTTGAGACTTTTAGGCGCCGAGTTTGGAAATGTTCTACATCCGGTAACTGAAGTAGCTTTCCTTTTTTCGCTAAAGACATGTATTTCAGCAAATTCCATAATCTCCGGCGTTTCATAATGACCACGTCGAGCAATCCGTCATCGATAGAAGCGCCCGGAGCAAACAGAAAAGGACCTCCATAGAAACGAGCATTTGCGATAATGGCAAGATACCCCGAACGACGGCCGGGTAAATCGTCTGATTCAATCTCAAGGAGCGGAAATGGATAGACCAAAGAGACAAGCATCCCGCTTAAAATAAAACTAAGTCCGCCCAAAAAAGGCTTCAAGCCGGGTACGAGACTGAGCATCTTGATCGCCTGAGCATCAAAACTCATTCCTGCAGCCATCGCAAAAAAACGTTTGTCCGCCCTGCCTAAGTCAATTTGCCTGGCATGGCCCTCGCGAATCACTTTGACTGCTGCTTGAATCGAAAAAGGAATTCCCAGCTCAATCGCCAGCACGTTGGTGCTCCCCAGGGGAATAATTCCCAGACGCGTATCGCTACCTGCCATTCCGTTGATGACCTCATTCACCGTACCGTCTCCGCCCGCTACGATGATCAAGCGTTCATTCTTACGGACAAGATCCTTGGTGATTTCGGTTGCATCTCCTGAGGAATTTGTCACGTGAACATGGACGTTCAATCCCTCATGGGCCAAAGAATCTGCGATCAATTTCGTAATTTTTTTATAGGGCACATAACTTGACTTGATTGAGTCGGAAAAGTTGATGAGAAGGTTATCAAGCGCTACGGCCAAGCGAGACCTTCGACCGGCCCGGAGGTTGATAATGAGCGGAATTTCTTTATTCATAGGTTTGGATTATTTTTGCCTGAATGAATCATTCGCAATCTCAGACGGGTGCTCGTGAGCATCTAACACTTTTTTGACGACTACGCTCGCATAAATCGTCATAACGAGCATCACAATCAATCCGACGGCAAATAGAATCCATTCGGCAGGTGTTTTTTGTCTGTGACCTTCAAAAATGATTCTTCCGACAAGTGCTCCCATATAAACATTTAAGAGCATTCCCGGAATCATCCCAATCCATGATGCCGCAAGATAATGGCTAAAACGAATTTGGCTGAGACCAAGGGCATAATTGACAACTGAAAATGGTAAAGCTGTAGAAAGACGCACGAGGATCACCATCTTCCACCCTCCTTCAGCGACCGCGTCATAAAGCGCCTGGGTTTTTTTGGTAGTGGCTACTTTTTTTAAGATCCATCCTCTCGATAGATAACGACCTGCCAAAAAAAGGCCACCCTCGCTAATAACGGATGAGAATGAAACAAGGAGAAACCCCGCCGGAACTCCGAATAATACGCCGGCTATAAGATTGAAGACGATGGTCGGAACAAAAAATGTTGTTGCAATCATATAAATAAGAATAAACACCCAAGGTCGAAAAGCGCCCAGACTGTCGAAGAGGTTTAAAATGTGTTCAGGCATGTTGCTCGGTCTTTTTCAGCGTTCCGACAACGCTTCCGAATATAGCTTTGTAGACTCCGCGAACGGGCAACCTGGATGAATCGTTCGTGACATTAAAATAGGCCATTCCCTTCCTGTGCACTCCCTCTGAAATAGTATTAGGTTCGACACGAAGGGTATCTATTTTCTTTCCTTGAAACTTCACTTTTTCATGACCTACCACCTTGAGCTCAAGCGCCCAATCTTTTTCGAGTGCCGTGAGCACGGTATTAAAAGATTTTCCGGGTTCAAGCGTTTGTCTGCGGGCCCAGTAAATAACGCTTACTACATCATAGACAGGCACCGTGATCTTAAATTCTTTTTTCTTGCCGGTTTTAAGTGACTTAAGATATCCTTTTTTCTTCTTGGGATCAAAAACTGTTTTTTCATGTGCTTTAATTTTGATCTCGTCTACATTTTTTTCAAATTGTACCGATTCAAACGTTTTCGCATCAATCCAACTATGCGCTTCATCATGCATCGGAAAAATTTTTCTTAAAACCTTATTCGTCCCGATGATTCCCACCACATGAATGACCTCGCGGCCGTCGAGCATTATTTTTTCCTTGGCCCACAATTCACCGATGGCCACGGGAATTTTCAGCCAGGTGATTCTATATTCCAAGTGTTCACCGATCTGAATTTCTTGATTCGGCTTTATGGCAACCTCTTCAGCCGAGGCTCCTCCTGCAATCAGACACATCCAAACTATAAATAAAACTGATAAAACCTGTTGTTTGTTCATAAATTGTTTATTGTACTATTAATAAACATTTTCGAGAAATATCAGTTTTGATTAAGCAGCACTTTCAGAATAGCTTTTGACAATAGCGGGCATGCTGTTACACTTGATCATCGGAGTTTGATCCGGTAAACCGACTGGTTTTCGACGAAAGCCTTAACCTCCCATCAAACGGTTAGGCACAAAAAACTTTCCTCTAAAATCCCTCAAAGGAGAGTTTTGATGTGTTTCGGACCCGTGGCCAGCTTTACAGCAAGTGCCGTACTGGCATCCATTGGGACCGCCGTCATCCGGAATATCCGCTCGAAAAAAGAAATTCTATTTGCCGCTTTTCCGATCCTGTTTGCTCTGCAACAATTCACTGAAGGTCTTCTTTGGCTGGTCATTAAAAATCAGAAACATGGCGCGCTTGAAAAAGGTCTTACGTTTGCTTTTCTCGTCTTTGCCTACAGTTTCTGGCCGATTCTCTGTCCGGCAAGTGTGTATGCAATCGAATACGATCAAAATCAAAGAAAAATTTTGCGGCGGTTGATATTACTGGGAATTGGGACAAGCGCTTATCTATTTTTTTATATCATCAAAAATCCGTTTTACGCGACGGTTTTAAATTGCAGCATTCGTTACAAAACGTTTGTGGCGTGGGCGCCCATCTTCACCGGAATATATCTCATAGTAACCCTTCTTCCTTATTTCATTTCGAGTCATCGATCGATTCTTATTTTTGGACTTCCAAACTTGATATTTTGCGTCATTGCTTATTTTTTCTATGAGGTAACGTTTATCTCGACGTGGTGTTTCTTTGCAGCAGTCATAAGTCTCAATCTTTATTTCTTCTTGAGGAAGCTTCATCACAAACCGATCATTCCCATTCCCAAAACGATCGAGAAGATGATCAAAGCGATATAGCGTCCTGTAGGGATAGGAAATAGATCTACTTTTTGTCGAAATCTACTTTTTTATCATCCAAACCGCTTTGCATATCCCGGCCCATCATGGTTGGAAAAGAACCGCTGCCGTTATTAACTGAGTCCGCTTGGGCAAAAGCAGTCGCTTGAGTTTGGCTTCCATGAAGAGGATGAGCTTGTCGTCCGCCGCCATGAACAGGATGCGCCTGTCTTTCGGGTTTTTTTTCCTCAGGCTTAGGCTCCTCTTTTTTCACACCAGGTGATGCCGGCGGTATAAGGAACACCGGAGATTCAACCGGAACGGTAGGATCATAAAGCAAACCTTTCATTTGAAGTTTCGCAACGGCAACACGTGCGGCTGTGGCCGGATCACGGGCATAAAACTGTTGACTCCGATGTTCATTACGCAGGCTTGATTCAAAACCTTTTCCCTGATCTGATTCCAAGTAGCTTTTTTCGTTGATTAAATTGCCTGCTAATCCATCCGTTACAGCCAAATTTCCTTCGGTGTGTGTGATTTCGGCATAAGCAACCCAAGATTCACCGCCGGCATATTTGATTCGGATGTCGAGTCTTTTTTTGGAACCTTTCGGCGGATCCTGGCCCTTGCCATAAACTTTTTTGTCCGCACCGACTGTAAATGTATAAGTATCTTCAGGAAATTTTCCGCTTTGAAACCAATGGTCGCCAATCGGTTCTGTTTTTTTGAGCGGATCTCCGACGCCTGTCATGCGGACGGATTCCTGGGCTGCATTTTTTGTTGCGGCGTGATCAAGAGGAGCATCTTCTTTGTTCACATGGGAGGCAACGCCCGGACCTAATTCTGCTTCATCGTCGGCAGCAAAGACGGAAACCGGAAAAGTGAAGGCAAAATAAAGAATCAGAAGACTCAAAAAAGCCGGCAAAGTTAATCTCTGTCGCGGCGTTCTACCATATTCCGAGATGAAATCCCGGAAGAGTTTTGAAAGTTATTTGTGTCTTGCCAAGTGTTATTGTTGGTGGGCTGACTCACTTGATTTGTAGGAGTCGTATTCACAGGTCTGGTATCAACGGTAATCGTACGAGTACCGGGACAGTAGCAGCCGCGCTCACTACCACAGCCAACGCATGAAACCAAAATCAAAAGGATAAACACCAAAACGTGAGCCCGTGGAATTTTCATATAATTGAAGGCCTCCTCTTTTTAACAAAACGCCGATGCAAAATAGTATATCAGGTATCTGGTCAGACAGAACAGGTTTCCTAATCGTGAGAGTGAGTCCAGTGATGATCAAGGGGACTTGGGAAAATATAGCTGATCGGAATCAGTACATAAAGCACTAAACTCACCGTGGGGCTCTTCAAAGCAATCAGAACTGCGCAAGTATAGAGAACAATCCCCCGTAAGATTCGCATTTTCCCTTTCTGAATGAGCTCAGGCTCTAAACTTTCTCCCACAAGATGATGGCAGCGCGTGGCATACCACCATTGCAAATAAAGCGCAATCCCCATGCCCACAAGGTTGCCTCCATAAATCATCACCGCTATTTTCTCCGTGTGATAGTCTCCGAGCAAATCCGTCGAGAATGGGATGAGGACAATAAACATCAGAAAAAGAAGATTGAGCCAGAGAAACCACCGGTCCGTCCGCTTCACAAAGTGAGAATAACCGTGATGAGCAATCCAATAAAGACTGAGCACCAAAAAACTTGTCGCATAGCTTAAAAATTTGGGCCATAAGCCAAGCAGTGTATGTGTGAGAGTCCCTGAAGCCATTAAATCGTGTGAGATTTTCGGAATCTTCAAATCTAAAACGAGGAGCGTCATCGCAAACGCAAAAATCCCGTCACTCAGCGCCTCAAGCCGGTGTTTTTCGAGTCCGCTTTTCGTTTCAAACTTGTTTGAAGTCATGTTCGTTACCTGTCTCGGCTCGGACAGGAACGTCAAGTTTCTGCCGAAGCCGCACTAAACCATCGGGTTTGGTGCCGTTGAACCGCTTCATTTATTGGTTTTCGGTGCTTTTCGCAAGATAGGGCAGTAAATCGGTATGATGCCCGATCATTTTCCACTGCCCGTCTTCTTTACGAAATGTATTCGTTGCCCGAATGGAAACTTTCTCAACCTTCCCATCCGGACCCACGTTTTCTCCGACTTCGATACAACTCGCGACAGCCATATCCTGACCGACTGTCATCTGAACGTCCTCGGGCAATACCTTGCCGCCTAGCTTCTTGGCCGCTTGTTCTTCCCAAGTCGCAAGAACGGCCGCCCATCCTTTTTGAAATCTGCCGTCCGGTCCCATATATGTCACATCATCTGCGTGTGACCAAACGGCTTTCATGGGCTCTGGATCTCCCGTAAAGAGAGCGTTCAAAGCCGTATAAAATTGATCCGCCGCCGCTGTCACGCCTGCTTGATCGCCTTCAGCTGCACGCGCGAGACCTCGAGCACCAAAACTCGTTCCAATCATCATGAATGCCAACAACCAAACCATTTGTTTTTTCATCGTAACTCCTCGTTTGTTGTAATGAATGAAAATTTCTGAAATTTCTGTACCGTTTCCGGAATTGTCGGGTTCGAATCAAACCTGGCACTTCGATACTTTTATCGCCCTCGTGGGGTTGGAAATGGTACCTACTTTATTCGGGATGCGAATGCTCGTGAGGTGATTCTGAAGTAGATGAAGATGAAGGTTTTTGACCGGGCTCCCCCATCGAACGGGTATCAATTCCCGAAGCACTTTTCATTCCAAGATTGTCGGAGGCCGCAAATGGATTTGGTTCTTCTTCTTTTTCAGGTTGGATGATTGGTGTAGGCTTAACTTCAATCGTCTTGCTATCAGGCACTAGTAGGGTTGATTGAACAATATGTTCCTCGCCACGAGAATTATACGGTGTGGGCTTATCTCTTTTTGTTCGGTATAATATACAGCCCCTTCCGGAAGTCACTTGTAAAGTGCATCCAAATCCGCTAAATACGCCCTGACCGGGTTCGAATACTTCACACCCGGTTGAAAGTTTAAGTAAAGCCAGGAAAAACATGATCCGACCGAATCTACGCCAATTCATTTTACCTCTGGAGTAAAACTTATTAGGAGAAGAATATCACATAAAATTAACTAATCCCAGAACTAACCACAGTCAATCCAAGACCGCCTGTATCATTTTAAACCCGGCACAAACGGAAATGTTCTGGTTTTGTACAGTTTTTCATTTCAGGATTAGGGCGAGCTTGTCCAAGGATTCGTTCCAGCCGATTTTGCACATCTCTATCATTCCGGCCGGCAGGCCCGCATGCCTGAGGATCATTTTGGTTTTGCTCACTTGAGCTTCTTCAAAAGTGACCGTCACAAGAAGTTCCGGCGGAAAATCTTCCATACCGTAATACGTAGCCGGCACCACATTGCCATGCTCATCGGCGAAACAGTCCGTAGAGACGATTTTCTCATTCGGCACGATCTCTTTATAGACTCCGGTGCTAAAAATGCCTTTTTGCCAGGCCTCAGGCCCGGTGTCTGATTGCATGCAAAATAGATATTTACCGCCAACGCGAAAATCAATCTTGCAGGACGGCGACTTGAATATTTTAGGCCCCCACCAACACATGACTTGCTTTGGCTCAGTCCACGCCTTCCACACACGTTCACGGGGCGCGTCGAAGATGCGGGTAATGGTTAATTCCTGATTTTTAGTTTGAGTTTCTTTAACCATTTTGTACATCCTTTCTCAATTCCGGGGATATTATACTGATTTCATGTAGCCTATCCGTCCGTAAGACGCCTGTGATCTATTTATTTAATGACATTGCTCACCTTAAATTTTCTGGCCCAAGATGATGTAGCGGTTTTTAGATTAAGAGTAATATTTTCATGAGCTTCAATATTCAAATTCTCTCCATAGCCCACCGCTCTGCCATACCACCAACCACAAAAAATAGTAAGCTTCTTATCTTTATCTTGGTGCAACACCGGCACACAGTAGGTCTTTTTCAAAAATAACGTCTGATAAAACGTCCCGGGAACAGCCTCAGGATGAAATTGTCCTTGCGAAACTGGCTCTGGCGTCTCATCCCATTTGGCAAATTGAACATGATTTCGGTATAAAATTTCAAGAACCGAGATGCCAATAGGTAGTGCAAAAAAAGGAAAAAAAAATTTACCAGTAATCAAAAATTTTGCTTTATAGAGTATTCCCTTATCACTGAACTCGTCCTTTTGGAATCCTTTGAATCGAACAACGGGAGTTCTCAACCACTCAACAAGAAAAACTAATACAAAACCCAAAATACCTCCCCAAAGAATATTTGGGAGATCATTTGCTGATGGAAGTGGAAATGGAAAATTACCTTCTACTGGACTCGTTGTTACCAATGTGGGGATATTGTTTGTAAGCAAACTGATAAAAAGAGGCAACCAATTCAACACAATAAACAGAAAAATACCAAAGGAAGTTAATGCCCACCACCATGTTGCTGTGATTAATGAACCAAAACGCTCGAATAAGTCCAAATCATCCCAATACAAATCCTTAAATTCCTTGCCAAACTGAGGCAAATCGTATCGCGCCTGTGGCTCAGCCGCCAAATCTTGGAGTAATAAGCCCAACGCTTTTATAAAAAAATTATGCCGCCAGAACAACCCGAAGAATCCTAAACCAACGAGAAATAAGAAAGCAATTCCCCAATAAGCATACGGATTTAAATGAATTTCGTGATTAATTAATAACGTAACAAATATACCAACTAATGCTGTAACGATGGTCGGTATTGCCCAAATATGGCCTACGTGCTGGCGTCTTTGTAGCCAGACTTGCTCATATTGTTTTAAAAAAAGTTTGTCTCTTTCCATCAGAAGTTTTTGGTGCCGTTTCCGAAAAGATCAGGTTCAAACATTAGATATAGCACTTTTAGAAATGTTACAGTTACTTTTTCACTCAAACGGTGATTTTCACCTATTCT
>Ga0209515_10001436_pt1 | contig 40155 bp, 48 predicted proteins | sample Subgroupgradi54m_FD_187454 | JGI IMG/M metagenome (GOLD analysis project Ga0209515, IMG submission 187454) | Subsurface groundwater microbial communities from S. Glens Falls, New York, USA - GMW60B uncontaminated upgradient, 5.4 m (SPAdes)... ... | reverse complement strand
TATCCGATGTTCGAGCAACTTTACCTGACTTGGTTGATAAAGTAAATGCAAACCTTGAAAGAGTAGTTATTACCGTTAATGGCAAACCAAAAGTAGTAATGGTCAGTATGGAAGAACTTGAATCTTTAGAAGAAACAGCAAAGGTTCTTGCAATTCCCAACATCAAGAGGGATCTTGCAAAAAGCAGAAAACAAATTAAAAAAGGAAAATTTATTACCTTTGAAGAGTTATTGAAAAAATCAAAAATAAAGATTTAATGGAAATCATTTTCTCCGAAGACGCTAAAAAGCAATACAAGCGACTTCCAAAATCCACTCAAATAAAAATTGCAAGAAGAGTCCAAGCCTTAAAAATAAACCCATATGCTGGCAAAAAACTTTCAGGAGAGTTTTTAGGCTGGTGCTCGCTCAGGGCATGGCCATACAGGATTCTTTATGAAATAAACGAAGAAGAAAAAAGAATTGAAGTACATAAAATCGTTCATAGACAAGGTGCTTATAAATAGTTGAATTTAGAAAATAAGGTTCTAACGTCCTCTCCTTCGATTTCGCTCAGGATCTTGATATTCCTCGGAGCTAAAGTTCTTCAATAGACTTCTGATATAATTACTTCATGAATGCACCTAGGTTAAGCTCGGATCCAATGGACATCTACTCCAAGCCAGTAAACGAGACTAAAACTAAACTTTCACGTTTATTCCAAATGAAAGTAAGGGAAACTCTAGACAAACCTGGAAGAGCATTGGGAGTTGTCTGGGATAGTCGTACGCCTTTAGTAAAAGGGTTTGAAAATAACTATTCTTATATCGTTAACTTTAAAGTAGTAGGAAATGCCGCTGGCAATCATTACCATCATAAAAAGCAAGAGCTCCTTTATCCTCTTCTTGGAAGTTTCAAAGTAATTCTTGAAGATATTCAGACAAAAGAACGAGAGGAAATTGAATTAAATGCCGATCAACACCAAGCAATTTATTTCCCACCTAAAATTGCTCATGTTATCGTTGCACAAACCAACCCCGCTATCTTTATTGTTACCGCCAATTACCCAGCAAGCGAAGAAGATGAATTTCCTTATAAATTGATATAATAAGTTCTAACTCCCTCTATTCCTCGGAGCTAGATATTTTAGTCTCGGAGTAACATTTGGTATAATTTCCACATGAATCGGACTACAAATAAAAATAAAAAACTTGCTACTGGCGTGGTACACAGTGTGCCGGCGGATTTGCGAAAAGCTCTTACTTCTTCTCCAGCGGTAAGAGCGACATGGGAGGATATTACGCCGCTCGCGCGCAATGAATGGATCTGCTGGGTTGAGAACGCAAGGAAAGTAGAGACGAGAAGTCACCGGATCGATAGAACGCGTACGGAGCTTATAGAAGAAATGCGCCGCCCTTGCTGTTGGGCCGGTTGCCCTCATCGTTAAAATAATCAGGTGTTGACCAAAAGGTGCCGGCCACAGCGATAAGGCAAATTCTAAAAGCAAAAGCAATGAAGACAGACGAGCGGTAAAATAAATAAACTCTAACTCCCCTCTAGAGGCGGGTAGGCATCAGGCGGAGACAAATTTTCTTCTGATTCTATTTGTTCGGGTAGCACTGTTTGCAGTATTTGTAATTTTGCGAGTCGGATGCGCCAACAAAAGAGCAATTTGGAACCATAGCAAAACTAGAGCAGTATTGTTGGGGAATTTGCCCCTGACCCTGGTTTTGGCTGGGTTGAATTGGAGAATCGCTAGACCAGGTTTTCCTGCTGTTTTCAAAATCCTCATAGAATTTCTCCAAGGTTATCCCAAAGGCTTTTTCAAATGCTTTTGGCATACTCATGCCTTTGCCTCCTGCCAAGTTGGCACAAAAATCATCCAGAGCTTTAATTGGCCTATCCTTCATCAGAAAATCTATCGCCATGGCATACATTGAATAACTGGAAGGGGTTAGCTCTGAGTCCACCTCATGGGATTTTAAGGTGCTTGGTTCCCCCTTGGCCGGAGTCACCAGCATCTGGGAAATGCTGAATGTAGGAGTCCAACCTGTCTCCTGGGTGACTTTGTATGATAACCATTCAGCCTCGCCCTCTTCAAACCATTTTGGAGCAATATGTACATGAGTGGCTGAATTGCCGCAGCCGTTTTGGTATTGATAAACATGGACATACTCATGTGAAGAAACATGAGGATGTGAGTCACCGCCCATCACCGCATTCAATTGAGTTTGCTGCTTCCAAATCCAGGCTTTAGTGCCCACCAAGATGACCATTTTGCCATTTTCAAACTCAACTTTGGCCCCTCTGCCGGGTGTATCGTCAGGAGTGGTATCAACTCGAAGCCCTGACTCACTGTTTATGCTTTTGCCAAACCACTTATTCAAATAAAAATCCATGGATGAAATGCCTTGTATAATAAAACTCTTATCCTCCTCGGTAACATCCTTGGCAAATTCTGCCTTGACTAGGGGAGGCAAAGTATTAAAAATTTGCTTTTGTTTAGTAGTGCCAGTTATCTGTTTAGGACTACCTGAGATAAGACTCATCAGGAATTGATTGGGAGGATGTCCTGGCCAGAAAACGAAAACAAGCCCAAGAAGCAAAAGAATAAATATTCCAATTTTAAGCTTCATATTTTATTGTCTGTAATAATGGTAAACATAATTTCAGTCATAGTCAATAAAAACTGGTTTACGGTGGACCCTGACGTCCTCTATCCTCGAATTCCTGACTGACTTGACAATACAAGTTCAATAATAGTATCATAAAAACCTAGCCTAGAAACTGTGATTAACTTATTACATGAAGGCGAGTCTCGCATTGTAGAAGGTACTCCGTTTACCATCATCCATGGTGGAAAACCACAGGAAATAATTACTCATCCCGAAGCTCCTTCCCAACGATTCAGAACTCTCTGTTATACTCTTGCTGTTCCTGTTTATACGGACACATTTTTATCAGATGACCAACAAGATTTTCTTGCTGGCAGCTTTGGTCACATAGTAACTGAAGGATATATTCGTCCTCAAATGAGCATTTTCGGACCCACCGACGACCTTCATCCATGGCCTCGAGCCACTCTTGAAAAAATAGAGATCTCTATAAGCGGAGCTTTCTCAAACATAGTAGATTCTAAAGCTGAATCTATGGAGCCAAAAACTAAAAGGGCATTAATTTTTACTGCTCGCGGGGTAGCATTCGTTATTGGTGACCATGCAAGATTTTATCAGAAAACCGACGACCTTATTCTTGAGATGATACATGTAGTTGAGGGAATAAAAGAACCTGATCAGTTTAACCCCGATCTCCTTCCCCCTCCAGAAGCAATGCAGTGGTTGTTTAATGATCTAAAAACAAGAGTTTAATTCTACCGCAAAGTTCTAAGTTCTCCACCTCTTGTCCTTTGTCCTCCGGAGCAAGTTAGCATATGAATTTTTGATATAATGAGTTTATGAAATTGAAAAGTGTTGCCGGCATAGTCTGCTATGTTAAGGATACGAAGAAGACCGCTGAATTTTATGAGAAACTAGGCTTCACATTTGAAAAGCGCGAGCCCGATCATATATCTATTCGTTTGAATTGGTTTTGGATAGACTTTCATCCGCAGGACAAGGAAGATAAACCCGAATTTCAAAAAGAAGCAAACCTTAGCAACAAAGGTGCCGGTCTATTTTTGTACATAAGTGTAGAGAAGGTAGATGAATTTTACAAAGGTCTTATTGAAAAAGGTTTAAAGCCCTCAAGTGAACCACGAGACTTTCCTTGGGGCAACAGAGAATTTGTCATTCGCGATCCCGACGGTTATAAATTAGTTATCTTCAAAAGGAAATAGAGGTATGAAAAAGGCAAAAGACGTGGATGAATATATTGCCAATGCCCCAAAAGAAGTACAAGGAAAACTAAGAGAACTTCGAGCAACCATCAAGGCTGCCGCGCCGGACGCACAGGAAAAAATAAGTTATGGAATGCCCTATTACGGATACAAAGGACGTCTAGTCTATTTTGCTTATGCAAAACATCATATCGGATTGTATGCGATGCCGCCAATTGTGCAGAGCTACCTGGGAGAACTAAAAAAGTATCAAACCGCCAAAGCAACGATTCGTTTTCCCTTGAATGAAGAACTCCCCATAAGTCTCATTAAGAAACTGGTCAAAGCGGGAGTGAAAAGAAACGACGAAGCCAATTAAATTAAATATCGGAGCCAAACCAAAAGTCTGCGGGTGTTGGGTATAAAAGAGCTTGATTCGCTTCATCTTTTTTTACCTCTACATAACTTTCAATAAGGCTCTTATCAAAAACTCCGCTTTTGGTAAGAGTAGTGTCGGCAAGCACGTTGCCTAGAATTTCAAAATAATTATTTGGCGTCTGCTTCACCTTTTCTTCTTCCCAAATATTCTGTTCAAAAGGGCCGTATCCTAATTTCACAGGATCCAATTTTTTGGTAACTCCGTCCAGGCCAAAAACAAGAAGGCTTGCGAATGATAAATATGGATTGCAAGAAGGGTCCGGAACCCTAAATTCTATTCTTTTTGCTTTTTCTTCATTTTGAAAATACATGGGGATTCGTATGGCGGCAGATCGGTTTCTTTTAGAAAAAGCTATCGCAGTCGGCGCTTCAAAGTGAGGCACCAATCGTCTATATGAATTTAAAGTCGGATTAGTAAAGCCCAAGACTGTTCCAATGTTTTGGAGAAGCCCTGCAGCATATGAAAGACCAAGTTTTGAAAGCTCTGCGTAGCTTCCCACTCCTGTTGGGTCATAGAAAAGATTTTTCCCTTCTTTAAAAATACTTTGATGGGTGTGCATTCCTGAACCATTATCTCCAAAAATAGGCTTTGGCAAAAAACATGCATACATTCCATGTTTTGCAGCCAGATTCCTTGCAACGTATTTATAAATCATCACTTTATCTGCCATAGCAACTAGACTGTCGTAACGCATATCTATTTCTACCTGTCCCGCGGTCGCAACTTCATGGTGATGCACTTCAATTTTAATTCCTAAATCTTCTAGAATCTTTACCATTTCAGAGCGGAAATTCTGCAGTTTATCAAAAGGAGGCACGGGAAAATATCCTGTTTTATTGAGAATTTTATATCCATCATTGTCTTCCGTTGGATTGACAGACACAAACGGAAGTTCCCTGCTTTCTATGGCAACTGAGGAAAGATACGGACTCAAATTAACGGCTACTTTATCAAAAACAAAAAATTCAATTTCGGGCCCCCAGTAAGACACGTCTCCAACTTTTGAGTCAAGAAGGTATTTTTCCGCTTTCTTAGCAGTTGAGCGTGGATCTTTTGGAAAAACTTTTAAAGTCACGGGGTCAAAAACATCGCAAATGCAGGATAACGTCCTTTCAAAAAATGGGTCCACAAAAAGAGTGTCAATGTCGGGCCTAAGCAACATATCGCTCTCATAAATAGTTGAAAATCCTTTTATTGATGACCCGTCAAATCCAAAACCTTTTTGAATGTTTTCTTCTGAAAATTCGTGGGAGGGAAGAGTCATGTGCTGCCAGACGCCGCGCAGGTCAGTAAAACGCAGATCTACAAAATCAAAATCCCCTGCGTCTAAAATGTTGAGGGCTTTTTTATTGACCATTTCTGAGATGAGCAGGAGAAACCATGAGCAGTAATTAAAAATATACTAATCAATCAACGTTTCTTTGTCAATATGCAAAAACCTTACAGATATCTAACCTTCTCTACTCCTTGGAGCAAAAATTGGCGTATAATGCGTCTATGGCAAAATACAGGAGTTGGAAAAGGAAAGAAAACTCCTCCACACAAAACCCAGAAAAGGCGTGAGGCAAAACGCATAATGTTGGCCGCAAAAAAGAGCAAGCGCCGCAAATAAAACTATTCGCTCGTGCTTAAAGTAGACTTCCTCGACTGTAGGATATCTATAGGATTTCTGGCCTCAAATACTCTTCTAGTTTCAGTTTGCTCTGGATCCCTATTATCTTCATGTCGTTTATAACCCTCCCAGCTCACGCCATCTTTCGGAATCCAAACTTGCTTTACTGGAAAAGCTTCACCTGACAATAACTCTCTTCTTGAGAAGTACTTTTTCCTATTTAGTTCTCCTTCAAGGATCAATGGGACATGCCCTAATTCCTTCGCTCTTCTGTACGCAATGCTTGCACCTCCTGATAGACCCTCAACGAATTGCGTAGCTTGGGGTTCTACATGTCTCGGCTCTCGACTCTTCGCGAAAACTACATTTCCCTGAGCATCAACTTCAGCGCAAGCAAAAAAATTTTCAAGCGTTGTTCCGAAATATGCATTAAAAGTCTTACTTGCTTCACCCGGTGTATCCGATTCACTCATGGGTATTATTATACTACAAGAAACAGATATTTAGATTCTATTTAAATTACTTTGCTATAACGTGGATTCTGGACGAAACAAGATTTGCCACAACATTAAGCTGTGATTTCATTTGCACCTGATATAGCTTTGGCGTTTTATCATAAATAAGAACTGGCGAAATAAATTGATAAGTATTGGTTGTACTATCCCGAGTTATCTCCGAATTCCACACCGCATATCCATCTGTCTTATTGAGAAGTCTTACAGAAACGCTACCATTCGCAGTGGGAACATTAATAAACGCTTCAAAATGAATTTCTTTTACATTTTGGTATTGTCCTAAATCTGCGGTGGTTATAGCGCCATTTACATCTGCCCAATCCGTTGATTGATTAGTTCCCGAACCAATGTTTATATAGTAATCTTTAACAGAGGCTTCATTCGTTGTATTCGTGATAGGAATGGGCGCAGGCGATGGGGTTGTTAAAACAGCGGACTGAGTTGCTGTTGGAGTGATAGAAACCGATACTGGAATCTCTTTAATTATTGTTTGGGTAGACTTATTTGCGGCAACTGATTGAATAATAAAGTAAGTTGTGCCTGTAATTAAAGCCAGAATGAAAACCATCCCTAAGACAAATGCTATTTTTATTCTCTTTTCATCTCTGTGGAGTTCTTCTTCTGTATCATGAAGCTCCTCTAAGACAGAAGGAGTATTAAAGTCGCGAGCCATTCATTTAAGCTTATAAGAGAACCTTAAAAAAGTAAACCCCGCACCCACAACCTTACGGTCGGAGCATTGGGAAATTCCGCTTCGCATTTCATAATTAACCCTCGTTCTGACGAACGGGCATTGCGGTGCGGGGTAAAGAATTCAGAAGGTGTGATTATCTCACGACATAGGAGATTTCTTTTTCGAATATTCCATTAGTGTATATCTTAACCCTATAATTTCCCGCAAGATGAACTGCTCCCGGCTTACTAAGACTCCACACAAAACTAGAATTTGTCATATTTGGTTTTAAGATTTTAAGTGCTCCATTATCAAGGAGTTTGTCATTTAAATACCGTATATATTCAAATCTTGTCCCAACTTTAGGACTGAATGTTAAAACAAGGTAAATATTTTTATCTGTTGTTGCAAAGGTAGCTGATGGAGACGCCGCATTGCCTTGTGCGTCCAGAGACGAGGCAGTAACAACATTAGTAATAACTCCAAGTGCTTTGCTCCTAGGCAGTGTTGGTGTTGGCTGCAAAACTGGTTGCGCATATTGCGTAATAGTTTTGGGTTTTTGCAAGATAAAATACATACCAACCAACAATACTAAAGCCACAACTACTCCTAAGAGGTACCACATGGTTTTTGAAAAACTTTTAGCTGTCTCTGGAGTTTGAGCAGGCACTTGAGTCTGAGGTGGAGTTGGCTGTGGCTGAACTGGCGTGTTAGGTAAAGGAGCTTGTGTCTCTTGCATATAAACTTATTAGTGATTACTTTCCTGCTGACCCGAACTTTGATTGCCGGCTTTTCCCACACTGTTTTCACTTTGAATAGAAGAGCCACTATCTCCCTCCTGGGAATTCAAATCTTCTTTTGACTCAACCATATCTTCTTGGTTAACGCCTTGTTGTTCATTTACCGTTTCCCCTTGTTCATTTACTCCAACATTTTCATTATCCTTTAGGTCCTTCTGGTTCTTTTGTGCATCCACATCATTGGCGGTATCTTTTTTCCCCTGTTGCAAATCGTTAGAAAAATCACTTTGGACAACCTTAGCACTAGGAATAGTTGCAGAAGTAGTTGAAGACTGCGCGTGAATAATAGAAACGGATATTAAGAAAAGAGTTGTTAAAAGAAAAGAAAGAATTGTTATTTTCATCTCTTGACCGCTTAATAATACATGGCTTTCCTGCTCCGTGTCAAACCAGAATCAATCTAAAATCCTATGTGTTCCTAGAAGTTAATTAATCTTCGTGGTTGTTGTCGTTGTTTTCATTATCTTTTGGAGCAAGTCCGGTAATGTCTCCAATATTTCCGTCTATTTTATTAATCCATGTGCCGTTGTGATCGGTCGTATACTTCCATCCCCACCATGAATAATCAAAGCCGAAACCGGAGTCAAAATATTGAGCCAACCAACTTACTCTACCTGGACAATTTCCCAATACGTCACAAGCGTAGTCAAATTTCCCAACATTGCCATGTGTTTTCCATACAGGAGAAGCTTTTAAAGTTCCCGTAACTGTGCCTCTATATCCCCCCTTCATGTCTCCCTCTATACCAGCGCCAACTGTACTTGTATTATTTGGGCTTGCACCCGCAAAAGTGACAAATCCGCCATCGTATTTAACTATGGCACAGTAAGTATTTGCTGTTTTAGTTTTATAAACAACAATATTTCTTTGATAGTGATCTAGCGCCCAGTAATTTCCCCCGACACCCGAATCTGCATCATTTTTAACTTTTTGTTCAACATTTATTATTGGTGAACCAACAGCATTTGAACAGGCAGATTTTGCTAATTCTTTTGAAGAAAAGTCAGAGTCTGCAAAAACAGAGCTGGAAGAAAGAGCAAATACCATGAGGATTGAAAAAAGACTAATTATAACTCTCATCATCCAATATATCTTATGTGATCTAGAAATATTTTGCAAGAGGTACTAGTGTGCAACACAAAACAAGACCCTTGACAAAGATTAGCAAAGATGATTATTATAAATGTTATAAGAGCTTTATGAAAAAATCTTGGATTTTGATAGCTTTAGTAGTTTTAGTTTTGATTGGCGGCTATCTTGGGCGACATAAAATAAGGTCCATGCTAGGAATGACTCCTGCGCCAACTCCGGAAGCAACCGTAATGACTCCAACACCTTCCATGTCTGCAACAGATACTGTAATGACAAAAACAGACCCGGCAAAGGGTGCTTATCTGGCAGACACAAAAGGAATGACACTTTATGTGTATGACAAAGACACAAAGGGCGTAAGTAACTGTACTGGCGCATGCGCCACCACATGGCCTCCATACGCTACCACTTCTGCAGCTGCGACGCAAACAAATATAACCACGCTCACACGCACTGATGGGAAAATGCAATATGCCTATAACGGAATGCCTCTTTACTATAATGCCAGTGATGCAAAACCGGGAGACATTACGGGTGACGGAGTTGGCGGAGTCTGGCACATAGTAAAACCTCAGTAAATATTTCGCAAATTAAACTTTGATATAATTGCCTCGTGAAATTTAAGCTTATTAATTTAAACATTTGGATTGGCGGCAAGCTTTTAGATCCGGCACTTGATTTTATTTCTAAAGAAAATCCTGACATCTTAACACTTCAAGAAGTATATGATGGAAAGGACCAAAGCCTTGAGCGGCGATACAGAACAATGGAAGTTTTAAAAAGTGAACTTTCCTATAGACACGCAGTTTTTGCTCCTGCATTTTTAGATACAAGATCTATTGGCAATATCAAACAAGGAAATGCAATTTTCTCAAAGTTCCCAATAATTTCCCATGCTACTCGGTCCTTTGATGTGCCTTATGGCCCGTTTGATGAAGAACATGCAACAAATTGGGAGTTTGAACCATCAAATATAGTTCACTCTGTTGTAGACGTAGGTTCAACAAGATTGAATGTTTTTAATGTACATGGAATTTGGGGATTAGATGGCATGGATAACAAAAGGAGACTTGCAATGAGCGACATAATCGTTTCGGAAGTAAAAGACAAGGAAAATGTAATCTTTGCTGGGGATTTTAATGTAAACCCAAACACAGAAACTATCGGAAATATAGAAAAGCATCTAAGAAATGTATTTAGAAATGAGTTGAAAACAACATTTAACATGAAAAGGAAGGAAAAACCAGGCTATGCAACTTCTGTTGTAGATATGATTTTTACTAGCAAGAACATAGAAGTTTTAAATCACACTTGTCCACAAGTTGATATTTCCGATCACCTTCCACTAGTTTGTGAATTTAATATTAACTAAATAGTGTATAATTTGTCTATGGCAAAAAGAAATACAGGGGTTGGAAAAGGAAAGAAATCTCCTCCACATAAAACAGCGAAAAGGCGTGAGGCAAAAAGAGTAATGCTAGCTGCAAAGAAAAGCAAGCGCCGTAAATAGATAATCGAGGCTGATTTTTTATGGCGTACTATCGGCGAATATTACCAGACGTTTGCTATAGCTTTTTTTTGCTCCATCCCACACGCCATCGCAGGTGATAAGGTTGAGGTGAGTACCGTCGTTTAGGCTGAATATCTCCTCCGCATAGCCTGTGTTATAGATGCGGCTCTCCCTAACTATAAAAATAATAAGTTTTCCTTTATCGTCTTCTATGTACATTTTGTCTCCCTTTTTTAACTTATGCAAATTAGCAAACACCCCTGGTTCACCATTTTGCGAGTCAAAGTGTCCAGAAATAACAGCGCTGCCCTTCTCCCCAGGACGCGACCCAAGCCTAAACCACCCTACATCGACAGTATTGCTCGGAACATCCATTGTTCCCTGAGGAGTAACGCCTACGTACTGAATGTTGGCATTAACATTGATAGCGGGTATAGTAAGATGCACCGGTAATCCCGAAGAAACTTTACTCAGTACTTTCTTTTGAGGCACTGATCTATCATTGGTACCAAAGTTTAAATAGGATATAATAAATAGAGAGAGTGCTGCAAGAGAAATTGCTAACAGTAGTTGCCTAACGGAAGTTTTCAATGGCCGAATAAGAGTCTGTGCTTTTTCTGAATTAAAATAAGCGATGAAACTCCTATGAGGATACCTACCGGAATTTGCCATGGAAAATTATTACTTTGAGGAGCAAGTCCTGTATTTGGCAATCCTGGACCTCCGACAAGCTTTGCGTCTCCGAACTTTCCTATATAACAATCGTTTCTGGCTGCGACTCGGACGAAGATGGGTTGATTAGAAGGCAAACCATTAAGGATAGCTGAAAATCCTGTTACGTTATTACTGTATATCCATTTTCCGTTTTCAACACCATATTGAACGATAAACGTATTTGTCCCCTGATATGGACCCCAACTTACAGAAATACTCGAGGGACTGATTCTTTTCGAGTCTATTATGCTTGGCACAATTAGATCGTTATTAAGAGCCGGACAAACTTTAGAAGATGACCCACCAGAGCTAGAGGTTGAGCTAGCGGTGGTTGAAGCACCAGCGGTCCCAGCAGCGCACCCCTGCACTACAACGTTGGAATTGTTTGTTGTAACCGCGCCATTTCTCGCCAGAAGTCTTCCCTTAACAACTGAGCTGCCGTTATCTGTGATCGATGTTAGGGCTAGTACGTTTCCTACAAGGTTAGTGGAGGTTCCAAGAGTGGCTGAAGAGCCGACTTGCCAATAGACATTGCAGGCCTGTGCACCGTTTATAAGGACAACCCGGCTGGAGGATGCCGTAATAAGAGTAGATGACATTTTGAAGATGAAAACTGAATTGGCGTTCCCCTGGCCGTCGAGCGTCAAAGTCCCTGTTATCCCGAATGTACCCGCAGCAGAGTCGTATGTCCCATCTGTCAGAGTTGTCCCGCCGAGTTCTGTTGCTACTTGGGAGGTCGTTGTTCGTCCGGCAGCATCATTATATGCAGTGGTCAAGTCGGTTTTGGCTGCAGTGAGCAGGCCGGCGTTAGTCTGCAGACATGCAGTACCACTACCACCGCCACCTGTATATCCGCCATTAGTATCGTATATTGTCCCTGTCACTTCAGCACATGTTAGTCCGGTAATTGCAGTGCCGCCAGTTGGGCTCAAGCCAACATCTCCGGATATAGCGGAGTGCCGGTGTCTGAGACGGCTGATCCCGCTAAAATCGCGAAATTGTCAGCCGTTAAAAGGTTTACTCTTGGATGCGATGCAAATACTTTTGGTAGGCCTGTAAAAAGGGTAGGCGCTAAAACTACAAGAGGAATGAAAAATAGCAACAATGCTATAAACTTCATTTTATTTAAAATTTTCATAAAATATTTCCTATAAGTACAATGTTACAAATTTGCAATCTATTCATTTATATACACACCGTTATTATCTTGTCAAGTAGGATAATTTAGCTTTTGACATATCTTCTTGCAAATGTGTCAGCCTCTTTTTCCTGATTTCTGATTTCCCCTTTGCTTTGTCTTTCCAGAATTGAATTTCTATGTCTAAGTATTACATGTCCTATTTCATGAGCAATAGTATAGCGAATTTGAGATAGAGGCTCTCCAAATAATTCATCGCTTAGAAAGATAAGATGATAATCTTTTAAATCATTTCCGGTTAAGGTAAACGCAAATGCGTCATCCATTGAGGCAAAAAACCAACATTTAGAAGTTATAAAATTAATAATGTCTTCTTCCATGAGACTGAGTACCTCACAAACATGCTGTTTCATTAGTCTGTTACCAACCAGTTTTCCGTTAAACGCTCTGTAAATCTCCCGCATATTTCTTTTCATAGTCTATAGCTTCTCCAGAGGACGCGCGAAGCATAAGTTTTATAAGGGCTCCATTTGACTATAATCTTGTCAACTTCTTCAGCAGTTGGCTCTTTTTTAAATCCATATAGCTTTTGCACGGATTTTCTAAGAATTAAATCCCCGTAAGAAAAGACATCCTCGCGGCCCAAGGCAAACATTAAAAACATTTCCGCTGTCCACCTACCTATTCCCTTGACCAAGGTCAACTCTTTAATAATAACCTCATCTGAAAGGTCAGCAAACTTTTCCAGTTCAACTTCCTTCAAATTCACTTTCAAAGCTAAATCTCTTAAGTAATTCGCTTTTTGATTTGAAATGCCCACTGTTCTAAGTTTCTCAGGAGTCATTTTGGCGAGTTTTTCCGGAGTGATTTTTCCTTTTAGGAAAAGAGATTTAAAACGTCCGAATATTGTCGCAGCGGCTTTGTTTGAAAGCTGCTGATTAATTATTGACGCACACAGACTAACAAATAATCCTTCGTCATTTGTTTTAATGGCGAGGCTATTAGAGCCTTCAATAACAATTATCTTTTGGATTTGTTCATAAATTTTGGGGTCTGCTTTTTTAAAATGCTTTATAACCTTCTTCATTAGACAATAATATAACATCCTGTAAAGAATTGGACAATCTTGACATAGATCCAAAGTGGAGCTATAAATAAGATATGGCAGAAGAAGTGCAAGAAATAACTACGGTAGAAAAGTCCCAACCCCAGCAAGTAGTTAAAACCACAAAAAGAGTAACGCCAGCCGCTGTTATGACCGAGCACCCACAGAGAGTTTACGAGAAAAAGAAAGTTATTTTCAGAAGTTATCAGATAATCTGGTACATATTGGGGCTTATAGAGATTCTACTTGGATTTAGAATTGCGCTTAAAGCCTTAGGCGCAAATCCTTTTAGCGGATTTGTTAGTCTTATATACGCGGTTTCCGACCCTCTTGCCCTGCCTTTTACTGGAATTTTAAGATCAAGCGTAGGTAGCGGTGCAGTCCTTGAGTGGTCTACTATTGTTGCGGCGTTTGTATATTTAATTGTGGCTTTTGGCCTGGCCAACCTTTTACAATTTATAAAACCCGTAACCCCTGAGGAAGTAGAACAAACAGTCGACAACTCCTAAAGTCCTATAGTTTGCTTATTACAATAGCATCTGCTATACTCAGTATTGGAATAAAGCTTTTAGCTTTAATGTCAGTTGGATATTTTAAGATAAAGATACCTCACATTCAATTTTAGTATCATATTATCTTCTATTCACTTCGGGTTCTTAGGCTTATTCCACCAATTTAATTTTATGTACAGAAGCAGAAATAATAATGGCTCAAGGCCAAGGTTTAATAATTCAAGAGGTAGATTCAATAAAAGTATTGACGTCTCCCGCTTTGTAAATAAAGCAGTTCCCCAGGCACCAGCTCAAGAAGAGCCTGTAAAGCACGCATTTGCAGATTTTCTAATAAGCGACCAACTTAAAACAAACATTACTGCTAAAGGCTATCTTAAACCTACGCCAATACAAGACCAGATAATTCCTCTTATTTTGGAAAATAGGGACGTTGTTGGAATTGCAAATACGGGAACAGGTAAAACCGGAGCTTTTTTGATTCCTCTTATCAACAAGGCCTTTTTCAATAGGTCTGAGCGGACGCTAATAGTCGTACCAACGCGTGAACTTGCGGTCCAGATAGAAGAAGAACTAAGAGAATTTGCAGCTGGAATGGCAATGTATTGCGTACTTTGCATTGGAGGCATGGATATATATGGACAGAGCTCGAGGCTTCAAAAACCACACAATTTTGTTGTAGGAACCCCAGGCAGAATTAAAGACTTGGAAAAACAGGGAAAACTAAGACTCCATACCTATTCTAATATAGTTTTGGATGAAGTAGACAGAATGATGGACATAGGATTTATGCAGGATGTAAAGTTTATTATTAGCAGACTCGCAGAAAACAGACAGTCATTTTTCTTTTCAGCAACTCTACCTCCGCAAGTCGCAGGAATTATGCCAGCCTTTCTTAGAAACCCGGCAATGGTTTCTGTTAAATCCCAGGACACAGCAGTGGGTATTGAGCAAGAAGTAATAAAAGTTAACGGCCGCAATAAAATTGATATGCTCCACGACCTTTTAATAAAAGACGAGTTTGGAAAAGTTCTAGTTTTTGGACGCACAAAATGGGGAATGGAAAAATTGTCCAAGGAACTTATGAGGAGAGGTTTTAAAGTTGCCGCAATTCACGGAAACAAAAACCAAAATCAAAGACTCAGGGCAATTAGACAATTTCAAAGCAATGAAATACAAGTTTTATTGGCAACAGATATTGCGTCCAGAGGACTAGATATTGAAGATGTAACGCACGTTATTAATTTTGACCAACCTGCATCATATGACGACTATATTCACAGAATAGGCAGAACCGGACGGGCCGGCAAAAAAGGCATAGCTTTGACTTTTGTAGACTAATTTACCTCGGGGCTTACTGAGTCGGATATGCGGTAGGGGTTGCCACATTGCTTTTTGGACAAATAATATTCTGCTCTATATCTTGACTAACTGCGTATAGAAAAATGTGATAGTGCGGTACAGCATATCCCTCATGTCCTGTCGAAAGAAAACCAACATTAGTATGATTTACTTTTGTGCCAAGACCTGAAAGATTAGAGTAGCTTTTACCTGCTAAAAACTCGCTTTGTGCCAGCATGTATTCAATGCCAATCACTTCACCACCATTAACCATGTATACCGGTCCTGTAGGAATATTTTGCGGCTCTACATAAAGTGCTCCTTGATGATCTGCGCATGCCTGAATTCTGACGGCTGTTGCTGGAAGCATAATTTTCCCCGTATCTGTTAGACTAACAGTCTTTATGCTTTGTGTATTCTTGGGTGTTAAAAACATCATAAAAATTACTCCTAAATCAAAAGCAACAATAGCAATAAGAATAGTCATAAGAATAAAGGGAAGTCGTGACTTTTGGGGTGGTGGTTGTGGGCTGGCAACTATCTGGGGTTGATTATCCATACTTTATTATTCATACATCTAAGTTTAATTGTCAACACTTAGCAAAATTAATGCTACAATTATAGAAAGCTGCCCTATGCCTAATTTACGTTTTAGACTTAGAACCAAACTTTCTTTATATTTTATTCTAGTTGCATCTATTCCGCTTATTGTCGTAAATGTTATTTGGCTTAATTCCTCAAGAAATGAACTTATAAAAGCTAGTGCATTAAATTTAAAAACGTCTTCTGCTGATTTTGCCAATCTGATAGAAAGTTATATTGAGACAAAAGAAATAGGAATGATTATCCATTCACAAACAGACTCGGTTTTGTCTTCAAATATACCAAAAGCTACCCTGGAGCTGCAAAGTTTCATGCTTCAGGATAAAGATATCGACAACTTAACAATACTTGACTCAAAAGGAAAAGAAATAATAAAAGTATCACGCACTAAAGTATTTGAGCCACAAGAACTTGTAGACGAGTCCAACGCTCTCGAGTTTAAAATTCCTACTTTTGTGGGAGGAGAAAGATATCTAAGCAATGTCTTTTTTGATACGGGGCAGCGGCCGCATATTATTTTGTCTATTCCAATTGTATATCCGCAAAATGCGCAGGAATTACAGAAATTAACAACCTCGGCAACCGGAAAAGCAAGGCAGGCCGGAGAAATTTTGGGAGTTATAAAAGAAGATGTACTGCTAGCTGATTTATGGAGTCGTGTTCAATTGTATAGAGTACAGGGAAAGGGGTACATTTTTCTTGTAGACGATACAGGAAATATTATCTCCAGTTCCACAAGTTCAAATAAGGATGGGCAAAATCTGGCTTCGACTTCTATTGTAAAGAGTTATATTCAGTCACTCACTTCTGTATCCCCTGTTTCCATTTCTGGCCGCCAAATGGTAAATGAAAATGGAATCGTTTCTCTTGCCGACTTTCAACGCGTAACCGCAACAAACTGGGGAGTTATTGCGGAAATTCCCCTCTCGGTTGTTTTAGAATCAACAAATAGCATTCTCCTTTTTATTGGAGTCATTATAGCTAGCGTATTTCTTGTTATTCTTCTTATTAGCATTCTATTTGTAGGTAAAATTGTAAAACCTATTCAGGCTTTAGATATTGGAACCAAATACATTGGCTCAGGAGACTTAGATTACCAAATTAACATCAAAACTGGGGACGAAATAGAAGAGCTTGGTAATGCTTTCAACAAAATGACAAAGAATTTAAAAGCTGTTTTTGAAGAACTTAGACAAAGCAAGTACATCATATCGGCAGAAAGAAACAAGGTCTCAATAACAATTGCCAATATTGCCGATGGAGTTATTACCGTTGACATGGCAGGGAAAATTTCAATTTTTAATAAGGCTGCCGAAAAAATAACAGGATACAGCAGTCAGGAAGTTGTTGGAAGAAATATTGACGAAGTATTAAGGCTTTACGAGGGTATCAAGAAAATAGCAGTAACCGAATATTCTCCGCTGCAAAAGTCTTACTTTGAAGGAATTGTTTTTAATAAAACAGGGCTGCGTATTACTGGAAGAAAAGAATCGTTTGTCAATGTAATTGCCGGCCAAATACACGAAGGGATAGGTACAAACCTAGGGTGCATCATCACTCTTCATGATGTAACGGAAGAGAAACGCCTTGAATCAATGAAGTTAGATTTTGTATCTATGGCCGCTCATGAATTGAGAACTCCGCTTACAACAATCCAGGGATATTTATCTGTTTTTATTGCTGAAAACTCCAAAAATTTTACTTCTGAACAAAATATGTTTTTGGACCGCATGCAGACAGCAAGCAATGAACTTACGGGGCTTATTGAAAATCTACTTAACGTATCCAAAATTGAAAAGGGAGTCATAGCATTGAGGCTTGAGCCTTTAGACATAGTTGCTCTTTTGCAGCAAGTAACTTCTGAGTTTGAAGAAAAAACAAAGGAAAAAAATATTCAGATTACTTTTACAAAGCCAACATATCCAATACCTAATATTATGGCGGACAAACTTAGAATAACTGAGGTCATATCTAATCTTTTATCAAACGCCATAGCTTATACAGGTAAGGATGGCCAAATTAGCGTTTCTATTGAGCTAAAAGACAATAGCGTTATAATCCATGTAAAAGATACAGGCAAAGGCATCCCACAAGAAGCAATTCCTCATTTATTCACCAAGTTTTTCAGAGTCTGGGCGAAGCTTGAAATGGCTCATGGCACAGGGCTTGGTCTTTATATCTCAAAATCAATAGTAGAGATGCATGGAGGAAAAATTTGGGTAGAATCAGAGGTAGGAAAAGGCTCTGAGTTTAGCTTTGCCTTGCCACTTACAAAAGCTCCGGCTTGATTTTGAATAGATTATAAGATAACATTTCTGTTATGCAAAAGATTTTGCTGGTCGAAGACGATGAGTCTATAAGAGATCTCTATAAAAGACAGTTAGCTTTAGCCGGATTTAGCGTAGAAACAGCTTCAACAGGACAAGAGGGTCTGGCCCTTGCTCAAAAAAACAAATATGATTTACTTATTTTGGATATAATGCTTCCAGATGTAAACGGCGTAGAAATTCTAAAAAGAATAAGAAAAGAGCAAGGCGTAAATAAAGATACCGTCACCATCTTTCTTACAAATTTGGGACAGGAGGATGTAGTAAGAGAAGGCCTTATGCAGGGAGCCATAGCGTATCTTATAAAAGCACAATACACTCCGGACCAAATAGTTGCTGAAGTAAAAAACTTTCTAAGTCAGGCAAGCTTAAAACCAAGTCAGCCTTAACAATTAGAGCTGCAGTCACATTGACCACTGCAGCAACAACATTTACACTTTTTTTCTTCTGCCATTATTCCCACCCCTTATATACTTTACCCTACTCTTTCAAGTAATGCAAAAATAATATAAAATACCAATATGAAAGCCACGCTTCTTCTATTTTTATTAATGTTTGTATTCGTCTTGGCATCTTTATCTCTTGCTCCGAATAACTTATTGACTTTTCTTATTGGAGACAAGACTCTTAAGCTTCACGAGACTCTACTTGCTACCCAGAATAAAATTCCAACTCAAACAGGAAAGAACCTCTTTTTAAAACAAAGTAATAATTTAACAACAAAAGTAGACCCGGAAATTGTCGATTTAGATAATCAAATAATTTCCTGTGACCCAAATGTTGGCAATCTGACCACTGGAAATTCAACCATAGGCGGTAGCTGCGTTGGCGCAGCAACAACGCTTACCACAACTGCGGGAGTGTACTTAGGAGGGCAATGTTGCGGGGCAATGATGGATACAAAAGAATATCACGATCACCTTAAGCTACTACAGTCGTATAAAAATATTCCAGATGTTCCCCTTAATCCCCATAAAACACCAATCGTTCTAGCACAAAAGTGGATTGAGTATGACAAGCAAACGAACCTTACGCCAGAAGAACAAAAAGTTTATGATGAGGCAATACAAATGTCTAAAGAAGGTCCCTGCTGTTGCCAATGTTGGCACTATTTTGTTAATAAAGGGATTGCAAAAAGACTTATTAAAGATTACGGATATAACTCCAAGCAAATAGACGACTACTGGATGGCATCAGACATTTGCTAGAGCATTGTTTAACTTTACTTAAGTCTTTTTATTTCCCACAGAATTATATTGGTTGGAATATAGACAAATAAAGTTAACACTGATACAACAGCTAAAATTCTAAATGGGTTGGGAATTTTATAAAAAGGTTCAAGAAATCGTATGCAGCTAGCTGCAGAATATACACAATTTATGTTGTCATGTCCACCCGCAAACGCAAATGCAATGATACCTGCGAAAAGGGCAAAAAAGAAAGCACCTAACCATCCAAAATGGCTTACTTTTTTAAGATGTAAGTATGCGTAAATAATGAAAGGCACAAAAAAGAGGTGGTATAAAGTTACAAAGGATGAGAAGTCTCTAAAATTTACAGAAAAAGCATACGTTGAAACTTGAAGCACTTGCCCATGAAAAATCAAAAAATAAAAAAACCCAAGCGTCCAAAGTCCTTCTAGAAGAAACAATGCGCATATTGTTGTTGTCATTAAAAAACTGCTTTCCAGCAAAAAAGATAAAGCTAAAAGAATTAGTCCAAGCGCCGAATACCAGAAAACACGTGCGGGAGCCTGAAGAATGACAACTTTAGCAATAGCATCAACAAGAAAGGATACAATTAAAATTGTACCTAGAAAAAAGTAAGTCTTTGCGTTTTTTCTTTGCATAAGTACAGTATAAACCATTGCCCCGTTAGAAATGAAATTTTTAACGGGGTTGACACTAAACATTTAAACAAACTATAGTAAATTTATGACGAGCATTTGGCATGCAAGGACAAAAGTGACTCTTGGCTCAGAGTCATACTGAGCGAAGTCGCACGTTCGGCGTACTCAGTGCGATACTGAGTTTATCGAACGTATCGAATGCATGAATAAAAAAAGCATCACATTTATCAAATTTAGTCTAGCAATTGTCTACGTTTGGTTTGGAGCTCTTAAGCTCTTTGGTGTAAGCCCCGTTGCAGATCTTGTCAAAGTAACTTATCCTACCTTTCCCTTATCCTTCATTGTATTTTTAGGAATTTGGGAAATTTTAATTGGTCTTTTCCTGCTGAATAAAAAAACATTAAAGCTGGGAATTATTTTAATGTGGGCCCAGCTAGGTGGAATATTTGTGGGTGCGCTTTTAAATCCCTCGCTTTATTTTACAAATGCTAATTTTTTAACACCAAATGTAAATGGTGAGTTTGTCATAAAAAACCTTGTTTTGCTAGCTGCTAGCTATTCCCTCTTTAAAGAATAAGTTCTTTTCTTTTTCTTACAGATTCCATCTAGTAATTATAACTTAATTCCTTTAAAGTAGACTAAAGGAGGAAAAATGGGAATTTTAGAAGTTTTAGCTATAATTTTAGTCATTGCCTGGTTGGGAGGATTTGCTTTCCATGTTGCAGGCGGACTGATTCACATACTTTTAGTTCTTGCTGTTATTCTTATAATTGCAAGAATTCTGGGAATATCTTTCTAGCAATTTTTGACATCGAATTCTTGAGTGCTATAATACACGCATGCTATTAAGACTCAGATATTTCCTTCCTCTTGCAGTAGTTATTACCTGCGTGTGCCTTTTGGTCTACGGAGCTGTTCAGCAAAGTTATAGACAAAGCGCAAATGATCCCCAAATCCAAATGTCTGAGGACTTGGCAAATAGTCTAAAAAATGGAGCACAAGTCCCAACATTTGCATCTTCAAAAGATATTTCTAAAACACTTTCTCCTTTCGTGATGGTATTTAATGATAAAAGAGAACTTGCCACCTCAGAAGCAGTTTTAGATGGCAAACCCCCTATTGTTCCCAGCGGAGTTTTTGATTTCGTCAAAACAGGTTTAGACAAACCATCAATTCTTAGACCAAAATCTTTTTTCTACAAATTTAGCCAGACACAAGGCGAAAATCGTTTTACTTGGGAACCAAAAGAAGGAGTAAGAATAGCAACCGTTCTGACATATTACAAAAGCGAGAAAAATTCTGGTTACGTTCTAGCTGGAAGATCTTTAAGAGAAGTTGAAATAAGAGAAGAAAGACTCGAACATCACGTAGCGCTTGCCTGGATTTTTACTATGGCGGTCTCTTTTATTGCTACCATGATTTTTCTTCCTACTTCTTCAAAAAAATAACCCCTAGTAAAGTTAAAGTTGCCTATGCTATGCTTTTTATGAAAGGAGGTGAATTTAATGACTGGAAAAATGAAAGATTGTTTTACGACTCACACTGTAATGCACAGCTTGGTAGGTTTGGGGCTTGGATTTTTGCTTGCATCGCTTATTCCCACACTAGCAAACTTGTGGCTCGGAGTAGTCCTAATAGTGGTAGGAGCGGCTTGGGACATGATGCGTAAATAATTATCCTAAATAATCCCTGAGCTTATTCCCTCTTGATGGATGACGGAGCTTTCTAAGCGCCTTAGCTTCGATTTGTCTTATTCGCTCACGCGTTACCGCAAACATTTTCCCAACTTCTTCAAGCGTTTTTGGTTTTCCGTCTTTTAAACCAAACCTTTCCTCCAGAACTCTTCTTTCACGGTCAGAGAGAGTTGCTAAAACCTGATCTACTTGTTCTTTTAAAAGTTCCCTGCTTGCTGTGTCAAAAAGCGTAGGAGCATTTGTGTCGTGGATAAAATCTCCCAAACGGCTGTCTTCCTCGTCTCCAACAGGACTTTCAAGACTTGCCGGTTCCTGAGAAATTTTTATAATCTCCATTGCCTTTTCGGGTTCAATTCCCAAAACTTTTGCAACCTCTTCTGGAGTTGGTTCTCGTCCTAATTCTTGCATTAGCTTTCTTTGTGTTCTCATAAAACGGTTGATATTTTCAACCATGTGAACCGGGATTCTGATTGTTCTTGCCTGGTCTGCAATTGCACGGGTTATTGACTGCCTAATCCACCAGGTGGCATATGTTGAAAACTTGTAACCTCTTCTCCAGTCATATTTTTCAACCGCACGAATAAGCCCCTGGTTTCCTTCCTGAATTAAATCAAGAAGCGTGAGTCCACGGCCAACGTATTTTTTGGCAATTGAAACAACAAGACGCAAATTCGAATTGATTAATTTTTGCTTTGCTTTCTTGTCTGCCTTTTCAACTTTTTTGGCCAAATCAATTTCCTGATCAAACGTCAAAAGAGGAATTCTTCCGATTTCTTTAAGATACATTCTAACTGGATCAGAAGTTGTTCCTTCAGTTAAAACAGTCAATGCCTCCAGCTCTTTTTCCAAATCTGCAAGGGACTTTTCCGAATCCTGCTCAGAAGACACAGATTCAAAAACATCAACATTTAGCTTCATAAGCTTGTCGTACAAAGTATCAAGCTCTACAATATGCTCTTCGGGTTTGGGGAAAATCGCCAGTATTTCATCCTGCGTAATATATCCTCTTTCTTTTGCGGACTTAATAATTCCTGAGATAATATCCGGGGTTTTTTTCTTCATAGCCTTATTTTAGCACGAATCTAGACTTAAATAAAGCTATGGTTGAATATTTTTCCATTGCTGTGACATGCTTTTTTTATCAGCAATACTTTTTAATCCTTGAATCATTTTGTCTATTTCTTCCTCATAATGATCTTCACTTTCAAATTTGGGCAATGGCAAAAGCATCCAAATATCAAAAGTTTTTGTAAGTTCGCTTGGAAGTAAAAATGCAAAATTTTCAATTTTTCCATTCTCGTTTTTGTCAAAATAGTCCCTCATCTTATCAATAATTTTTTTGTATGAGGGGCTTTCAAACTCATACTCCCCCAAAGCGGCTAGCATTTTATTAAAGTACTTTCTTGCGTCCTTGGACTGAATAATTAAAGCCAATAAATACTCCTCAATGGTTTCTTTTCTTCCTCTTTTATCTTTCTTTGCTGCTGCAAACGTTAAAGTTTTATCATTTTTTTGACTCTTTTCCATTTGCTTAAACAAAGACTCCGCAGAAGTATCTATCTCCCGGCTTAGCTTTTTTATGTAATGTTCTTTGACTATTTCATTTTGTATATTGGATATAAGAGGAAGCATTTCATCGGTTATTTTCTTTTTATCCTCAACGGTACCCTTATCAAATTTTGTCAAGAATTTAGAAAGCATAAAATCATAAATTCCAATGTCTTCCCTAACTGCCTTTTTCAAAGCATTGGGATTTTCCTTAGCTAAATCGTCAGGGTCTTTTCCTTGGGGTAAAACTATCACGGTTGTTGTAAGTCCTGCTTTTTCAAGAATCGGAAGACTTCTTTTTGTAGCTTCAAATCCTGCCGAATCCATATCAAGACAAAGACTTACTTTTGGAGCAAAACGACCAATTAGAGTTGCTTGTTTTTCAGTTAGAGCTGTTCCTTTTATAGCTACGACATTTTTTATTCCCTCTGTAAAGCAGGAGATAACATCCAGCTCTCCTTCAACAATAACTGCTTGCTCTTGTTTTTTGATTTCTCCTTTTGCAATATTTAAGCCAAAAAACATCTCTCCTTTGTGATAAACCAATGTTTCCCTGCTATTTATATATTTAGAGCCTTCAATATTTGTGCTTTTAAGCACGCGGGCCGCAAATCCAACCACATTATCTCTATGGTCAAAAAGGGGGAACATAATCCTTCCTCTAAAGAAATCCGTGAGTCTTCCGTTTTGATACATTGCAAGACCCGCCTCAATTAAATCTTCTCTTTTGTACTTTTTTTTGTTGATAAGAAAGTTACAAAGAGCATTTCCCACGTTAGGAGAAAAACCAAGAGAAAAAGTATCTATTATTGCAGGCGAAAGCTTTCTTTCTTTTATCAAATATTCAAGGGCAGTTTTCCCAACATTATGTTTTGTTAAAAGATAATGATAAAACTCCAAGGCAAGCTTATTTAGAATATAAATCTTGTCCTTTTTAGAAGAAACTCCAGGATCAAATCCTTTGTCAGAAAGCTCTATTCCGGTTTTTTTAGCAAGGGTTCTAAGCGCCTCAACAAACTCCATATTTTCATACTCCATAAGAAAACTGAAAGCGTCTCCACCTTTTCCGCACCCAAAACAATGCCAAATTTGCCTCTCCGGTGAAACAACAAAAGAAGGCGATTTCTCATTATGAAATGGGCAAGGAGCTTTAAAATTTCTGCCTGCTTTTTTAAGCGGAATATACTCGGCAATAAAAGAAACTATATCAATTTTTTCTCTAACTCTTGAAACCTCGTCCATAGCAAAGGTATTCTACCACTTTGCTGTTTATTTCTAAACTACTCCCACTCCATTGTTGCAGGAGGTTTGGTGGTAATGTCATAGACAACTCGCGACACATTTGGCACCTCATTAACAATCCGGGATGAAATCTTCTGGAGAACATCGTATGGGATTTTTGCCCAAGTTGTAGTCATAACATCTCTTGATTCAATAATCCGTAGCGCCACAACTTCTGAGAAACTTCTTCCATCTCCTTTTACAGCAGTCGAATATGCTCCTGTCATAATAGGAAATGACATGTAGATAGTTTTCATATCAATCACCTTTCCCAACTCTTCCAAAATTATCTTATCTGCTACCTTTTCTTTTTCTAGCCTCTCTTTTGTAACCTCTCCTCTAATTCTTATTGCATAACCAGGGCCGGGAAAAGGCTGTTTTTGCACAAATTCTTCCGGCAATCCTACCATAGTGCCTATTTTACGCACCTCATCTTTATATAATTCACGCAGTGGTTCTAAAAGTTTAAGATTCATTTTCTTAGGAAGTCCCCCAACATTATGATGACTTTTTATTTTATCGGCATGCTTTGTACCTTTACTTTCTATAACGTCCGAGTAAATTGTTCCCTGCATAAGAAATTTTATTTTTATTTCTTTCATGACTAACTTTTTCATTTCTTTTTCAAAAATTTCTATATAAAACTTGCCTATAATTTTTCTCTTTTTTTCAGGATCTGAAACGCCTTTGAGCTTTCTTAAAGTTTCAGTTTTTGCGTCAACTACTATAACTTTTGTTTTATATCGCTTAAAAATCCACTCAACGTGCTTACGGGTTCCTTCCCGCATTAATCCGTTATCTACAAAAACAGGCAAAAAGCGGCCGCCTATTGCCTTACTTACCAAAACTCCCGCAACTGTTGAATCAACGCCTCCTGAAACCGCTCCTATCACACAGAAATCTCCAACTTTACTTTTTATTTCCTGAATAATTTCCCCCACTTCTTTCTTAACAAAATCTCTTTGAGCTTTGCTTACCTTAACAAAGTTTTCTAAAAACTGATTTCCAATTTCCGTATGCTCAACTTCCGGATGGAATAAAACTCCAAAAATTTTCCTACTTTTATTTTCAACAAATGCAAAGGGAACAGAACTTGTCGAACCAATAATCTCAAACCCTTTGGGGAGTTTTACTATTTCATCTCCGTGACTCATCCATACCGTGGACTTTTTTAATAATTTATCAGCAATTGGGGTTTTACCATTAGTTATTGCCAAAGTTGCCGGTCCGTATTCCTTTTTTCCCGAAACGACCTTTCCCCCCAATAGTTTTGAAGTTATCATAAAGCCATAGCAAATTCCCAGAATTGGAATGTTTAAAGAATAAATTCGTGGGTCAATACTTGGTGCACCTTTCTCATAAACAGAGGCCGGTCCACCAGATAGAATGATACCTGAAGGTTTTAGTTCTTTTATTTTTTTAAAGCTTTCAGAGGGGGAAATAATTTCTGTTTTTACTCCTAGCTCTTTAATTCGCCGCGAAATCAAGTGGGCTGTCTGAGATCCAAAGTCAACAACAGCAATCATTGATAATTCTTGCCTCCGTTGGTAATCAATATGTCATGTGGATGGCTTTCGGTCAGTGACGCCTGAGTAATTTGCATGAAGCGGGCCTTCCACAACTGCGGGATTGTTTTGCATCCTACATAATACATTCCGGACTTTATGCCGCCAAGCGCCTGATCCACCAACTCCTCAACAGTTCCTTTTACGGGAATTAGTCCCTCAACACCTTCTGCTATTAAAACTCTATCTTTGTAATTTTTCCCGTGAAATTCATCTTCAGACTTTATCCTTGTGCCTTCCTGCATGGCTGCAATAGAACCCATTGCTCTATATTCCTTAAACTTATATAGTCGTGTTTTTTTATTTAAACTGCTTTTAAACCTTTGAGGAGCTTGGTTAGGAGAAAGAGTTAATATCCTGCCTGGAGCTTCTTCAGATGCAGCAAAAAAACTTCCCATCATTACAGTGCTCGCACCTGCCGCAAGTGCCTTAACCATATCTCCCGAATATTTAATTCCGCCATCTGCAATAATAGGAACCCCTGCTTTTTTTGCAATTTTTGAAACATCCCAAATCGCTGTTATTTGCGGCACTCCCATTCCGGAAATTACCCTGGTGGTACAAATTGCCCCAGGCCCCATACCAACCCGTAGCCCGTCTGCACCTGCTTTAATAAGTGCCCTTGCTCCATCAAATGTTGCTATATTTCCACCAATTACATCAATCTTTGGATATTTTTTCTTTATAAAAACTATTGTGTCTATAACAGACTTTGAATATCCGTGTGCGGAGTCAACAACTATCACATCTACTCCGGCTGTTACCAAACCCTTAACCCTCTGCTCATATCCGCTGCTTGAACCAACTGCGGCTCCAACCAGCAGCGCTTGCCCTGAGCTTGCCGAACGGGTCTTCTTTACTTTCTTAACTTCTTCAATCTGTCTTGCCACTGTCAAGTTTCTGTGAATTATTCCAATTCCCCCTAATTTTGCAAGCGCAATTGCCAATTTTGCCTCTGTTACCGTATCCATTGGAGAGGAAACAAAGGGGATTTCAAGCTTAATGTTGCGGGTTAAATTTGTAGACAAGTCTATGTCCTGTCTGGAAAAATCACTATAAGAGGGGATGAGCAAAACGTCATCAAAAGTAAGACCAAGTGATGATATGAATTTTCGAGGCTCCATAATTTATGGTACAAAAAAGTCTTTACTTTGTCAAGTCAAGAACATAATATAGTGAGTATATGTTGGCTAAAGTAATATCCGCGGCAGTGGTTGGGCTTGATGCAGTGCCAATTGAGGTAGAAGTGGATATTGCAAGTCAGGGCTTACCAAGTTTTACAATAGTCGGCCTTCCGGATAAAGCGGTTGAAGAAGCAAGAGAAAGAGTTCGCTCTGCAATTAAAAACTCCGGCGCTGATTTTCCCGCAAAAAGAATTACTGTTAATTTAGCCCCCGCAGATTTACCAAAAGAAGGACCAAGCTACGACTTACCAATTGCTGTTGGGATTCTTTTGGCGAGCGAACAGTTAAAAGCCGACATTTCTAATGCGCTTTTTATGGGAGAATTGGCGCTTAATGGAAAACTACGGCACACAAATGGCGTTTTACCGCAAGCACTTTTGGCAAAGGAGAAGAAGCTTAAAAGAATTTTTCTACCGGAAGTAAATTCCCAGGAAGCAACAATTATAAAAGGCTTGGAGATTTATCCCGTTTCAAGTCTTGTTGAACTTTTCAACCATTTAAGCGGAACCGAGCTGTTAGTACCGGCAAAACAGCGGAAAAATGAAGATTATTTTGAAACGGAAGAATTTGAGCTTGATATGGCAGATGTTAAAGGACAGGAAAAAGCAAAAAGAGCCATGGAAATTGCGGCCGCCGGGTCGCACAATATAATATTAAAGGGCCCGCCGGGCGCTGGAAAAACTTTACTAGCAAAGACTTTGCCATCTATACTTCCTAAGCTTTCAATTGATGAGGCAATTGAAGTAACTAAAATTTATAGTATTGCGGGACTTTTGGAGAATAAATCTTTAGTTTTAACAAGACCGTTCCGCTCACCTCACCACACAACATCTCATATTGGACTTATTGGCGGAGGCACAAATCCAAAACCTGGAGACATATCTTTAGCGCACAGAGGAGTTTTGTTTATGGATGAATTTCCGGAATTCCAAAGACACACGCTTGAAGCGTTAAGGCAACCTATGGAAGACGGAAATATTACAATATCGCGCTCAAGCGGCAGGATTAATTTTCCTTCAAAATTCATGCTGGTTGCGGCAGCAAATCCATGTCCGTGCGGATTTTTGGGAGACAATACTAGGGAATGCAGTTGTGGAACAGCTCAGGTTTTAAGATACCAAAAGCGCGTCTCTGGACCAATGCTTGATAGAATTGATATTCATCTTGACGTTCCTGCTGTAAAAATAGAAAAACTTGCAACTAAAAGTGCAGATGCAGAAAGATCGGCCGATATAAGGAAAAGGGTGCAAAAAGCCCGCGATATTCAGACAAAAAGATTTAAGAAAAGTAAAATTGCCTCAAACGCAGAGATGAGCAACAAACACTTAAAAGAATTCTGCGAACTTTCAGATGATTGCATAAACTTACTAAGACTTGCGGTAGCCAAAATGAATCTCTCGGCCAGGTCTTACAACAGAACCATAAAATTAGCCCGAACCATAGCAGATTTAGAAAATTCGGAAGCAATCAAAGTCGCACACATTGCCGAGGCATTACAATATCGCCCCCGAATGGAAATCTACTAAGGTATAGAAGTATTCAGTCTGATTTACATAGATATCTTGACATTTGATGACTATTTTAGTAAAATAACCATCAGAATCATCACGAAAAACGCCTTGTAAAGTTCGTCTTTATGAGGTTTTTTTCTTTTTAAAAGCTATTTTGTTCTTCAAATCAGACACAAAAGCTAAATGCTCCGAAGGTATAGATTTAAGTAAAGCCGAATATTTTTTTTGGTTTGGGACCAAAAGTTTTGCCAATTTCTTCTGTTTTATTAAATAATCAACCAGACAGAAAAAATCCCCATCGCCACTAATCAGAACCGCCTTATCGTAATCATGAATGTCTATCATCGCCTGCAACACCAGTTCAGCATCACAGTTTCCCTTAGTAGATCCATCTTTATAAACCAGGGTTGGTTTAAAAATCAGAATATAACCTTTTTCTTGAAGGCTTTTATATAAATCCTTGTGTTTTTCAACGTAACCGATAAACATATAAGCTTTAGAAACGCCGTATTTATCTTCTAGATATTTCCTGAAGCGTTTATAATCTAAACTCCAACCCAACTCTTTTATAGCTAAATATAAATTATTACTATCTATGAATGCAAAATTATTTCTTTTTTTCATATCAAATAATTATATCACGAAGCTTTAACAAAGGAGGAAAATTAATAGTTTATCCTGAGCGAGTGAAACGAGTCGAATGGACAGAAGCCCTCCAATACCGCCCCCGAATGGAAATTTAATCTCTTGGATAAATTTAGTAAGAGTTTAATATTTTTGTGAGCTCAGCTGTTTCATAACTCATTTTTACGATAGAGTCCCACATAAAAAGATCGTCTTGCGAAGGACTTTTCTCAGATTGAAGTCTCTGTATCAATGTCTCGCAGAAGGCTATTTGTCTTGTGTAAGAATCTATTAAAAAATCAAGAACATCTTTTGGATATTTGCCATATCCAGATTCCCAAGATTGCTTTGCATTCCTTATAGCAATTAAATAGTTTTTAACCTTATCTATGTTGATAACTGGAGCAGTATTTGGAGTATTTGCGAATTGTGATGTTTTATTTGTTTTAGGTATTGTTGTATCTTCTTTACGCTCAGCTATAAGTTTTTCTGTTAGAGGAATTACTATGTGGGAACTTAGGGCATTTCCAAATCCTTCTAAAGGGCGTGGGAGTTGTTCCTCTGTCCAAAATAATTTTTGTGTATTAATTCCAACAACTCCGCAAGAATCTACTAGTGGTCCACCTGAATTCCCTGGGTTAAGAGCTGCATCGGTCTGTACAAATTCTAGTCCTCCTTCATATTTGTTTAGCCTCGAAAAAATACCTTTTGTTATTGTGGATTCTCCCGATGGTTGATTTGGCCATCCCACAGCATAAAGCGTTTCAGCTAATTTAAGATTCGAAGAGTCAAACCATTTGCAAGTTGGCATATCGCTAGGTAATTTTAATATCGCAACATCAAAGGTAGGAGAGTAATTCCATACTTTTATAGGTTGCCATTCGCCATTAAGCCAGACTTTAATTACGCTTGCTCCTTCAATAACATGCTTATTGGTAATAAGATATCCTTTCTGAGTTGAAAAACCACTACCGGAGCCTCCGTCATCACGCAGAATAAGAGCTGTGCACTGTTTTGCCTCTCTTAAACTATTTTCTTCATTGCATGTGCTTCTATCCGATACAATATTCTCACTGCTTATTCCTGGCACATTACTTATCTCTGGAGAATTTGGGGTGTGCTGTGTCTGCCCAAATACTAAGAAGAGTATGGATATTCCTAGTAGTCCAAGGAACCAATAAATCGTTCTTTTGGTAATTACGATGTACCAAGATGATGGATGCAATGCACCTCCTCGATTAATAGTAGCTATAGTCCTTACTTTAGTTTTAGAAATCTTGCTTTTTTTTAGATTTTTTTTAACCGTGAGCTTTACCATAAGCTTATTAACATCCTATAGTAATTTAGTTTGGGGGTTTTCTTTTATTTTTATTCCTAAGTGTTCGTAGGCTGCGGGGGTGGCGACGCGGCCCCTGGAAGTTTTTTTAACAAATCCAATCTGCATGAGATACGGCTCGACGACCTCCTCCAAAGTTCCAATATCTTCAGAGATTGTTGAAGCAATGGTTTCAACTCCCACAGGTCCCCCACCATGCTTTTCAATAATTGACTTTAGATAGCGCACATCAGACGAATCAAGCCCAACGCTATCAACTTCCAGCATATCCAACGCCTCTTTTATAAAATCCTTAGTTACTTTCCCATCTTTTTTAACTTGGACAAAATCTCTTGCTCTTTTAAGAAGTTTTAAGGCAATTCTTGGAGTTCCCCTGGCTCTTTTGGCAAGTTCAAACATAGACTCCTTATCAATTGGAACTTTAAGTTTTACAGCTGCCTTTTCAATTATTTCCTCGAGAGATTTAGGCTCGTAAAATGATAGGCGGTGAGTTACGCCGAATCTATCCCTAAGTGGTGCTGACAAGAGACCGATTCTGGTGGTAGCGCCGATAATTGTAAACTGGGGCAAATCGAGCCGCAGAGTCCTGGCACTTGGACCTTTACCGATTATTATGTCGAGGGCATAATCTTCCATTGCAGGATACAAAGTTTCTTCAACTACTTTATTTAGTCTGTGAATTTCATCAATAAATAAAATGTCTCCTTTTTCCAAATTAGTTAAGATTGAAGCCAAATCCCCTGCTCTTTCAATTGCAGGCCCTGAAGTTACTCTAATATTAACTCCCATTTCGCTTGCAATAAGATGAGAAAGTGTGGTTTTTCCAAGCCCGGGAGGTCCATAAAGCAAAATGTGCTCTATTGCCTCTCTCCTTTTCTTAGCAGCGGCAATTGCAATCTTCAGAGACTCCTTAACATTTCCCTGTCCATAAAACTCGTTCCATGAAGAAGCCCTAAGAGAAGTAAATAAAATCTCTTCCTCCGGTGTTTCCTGCCCGCCATCGCTACGCTCAGGCGTTTGCAGGCGGGCTTTTTCTTCAACTTTTATTTTTTTATCCTTTGCCATACTTTATACTTACTACTTTATACATAATACTAAGCGCGCTTTCCAAGCGCCCTAAGCGCGAGTTTAATCTTTTCATCCAGAGATAGACCCGAAGTTTTTATCTCCCTTACTACTTTTTGTGCCTCCCCTACCGTGAATCCAAAATTTTTAAGCGCATCTACAACTTCCGCGTTTTCCAGCAAATCTTTTCCGGATAAATCAACATCACTGCCTGCTCCCATCTTGTTTTTAAGGTCAATTATAATTCTCTGGGCGTTTTTGGTTCCAAGGCGCGGAACGGACGTGAAAAATGAAGTATCGCTTTTGACTATTGCTTCAATTATCTCTCCCCGGCTGCCGAAAGAGAAAATATTAAGCGCAGTCTTAGGCCCAATACCTGAGACCGAAATAAGACTTTCAAACAATTTCAAGTCTTCTAGCTCGGCAAAGCCAAATAATTCCAGCGCATCCTCTCTAACATAAGTAAAAGTAAAAAGCTTAACCTTGTCTCCTTTTACAAGCTTTCCAAGAACATTGCCGGAGACCAAAACCCTATATCCAACACCATTTACATCTATAAGCACAAAAGGTCTATCTAGAAGTTCAACCGTACCTTTGAGGAATCCAATCATATTTGGATTTGATTATAACATACGGATTTTGGCGGAAAATGCGTGGGCAAGCGCCACTGCCAATGCGTCTGCGGTATCATCCGGTTTTGGAATAGAATTGAGCTTGAGAATTATCTTCACCATCTTCCCCATCTGATCTTTTTCCGCTCTGCCATAGCCTGTTACTGCGATTTTAACTTGCAGAGGAGTATAAATATAAATTGGAAGTTTTCCCTGAGAGGCCGCAAGAAGTATCACTCCCCTAGCCTGTCCTACAACAAAAGCGGTTTTTGCATTTGTATTGAAAAATAATTCTTCGATTGCCAAACAGTCGACAGAATATTTTTTGATGATTTTTTCAATCTCATTATGAATTTGCTCTAATCTTTTCTCTACTGGAAGTTTGGCCGATGTCTCAATGCAACCATAATTCTGAACTCTAAACTCTGAATTCTTAATTGTCTCTATCGCTCCCCAACCACATCTTGCAATCCCCGGATCTATTCCTAAGATTCTCATTACACAAGATTATAGCATGCAAAGCCTTTGCTTTTTACGCTCCGTTAAGGTAAGATAGTTTCTTATGGCGAAACACGAAAGTCTTAAAGTTGAAAAAAGGACAGTCCTTGGAAAAAAAGTTAAAAAACTTAGAAAAGATGGCTTTGTTCCAGCAAACATCTATGGCAAGGATATAAAATCTCAAGCTGTTCAGGTGCCTCAGAAGGATTTTGAAAAGGTTTTCAAAGAAGCCGGAGAAACAGGACTTGTTGATATTCATTTAGGTTCGGATGTTATTCCAGTTCTAATCCACAATCTCCAAGCAGACTACCACAACAACATTCTTCACGCAGATTTCTTCAAGGTAAATCTTAAAGAAAAAATTAAAACAGAAGTTCCAATTGAATTTGTTGGAGAGCCAAAAGCAGTCATAGATAAAGTTGGACTTTTAATGCCGATTATGTCTGTTGTTGAAATTGAAGCACTTCCTGAACAACTTCCTGAAAATATTCAAGTAAATGTTGAACATTTGGCCGCTATTGACGACCAAATTACAGTTGCAGATCTTAAAGCTCCAGAAGGAGTTACAATTCTTAGTGATTCCGCCCAAGTTGTGGTAAAAGTTGGAGAACTTATTAGTAAAGAAGCTCAAGAACAAGCAGCCGCAGATGCAGCAGCAGCTGAAGCATCGGCAGCAGAAACTGCCGCCGAGGGAGAAGTTCCAGCGGAAGGTGAAGCGCCAGCCGAAGGAGAAGCAGTTGCTGAAGGCACAGAACCAGCACCTACCGAAGCAAAGCCAGAACCTGTCTCGCAGCAAGGCGGGGAAAAACCCGCAGAATAATTCTCTCTCCTTATTTTAAAGCCCTTTGAAGATCTTGCGCCGGAGCAAAATTTGGATCAATAGCTACAACTTTCTTTAAATATTCCTTTGATTTATCAAAGTCTTTAAGCTGATACTCCAAAACCGCAAGCATAAAATAGCCATCCCTATACCCCGATTGTTTTTCAACAACTCCCTGCCAGTAATTTACCTGAGACAAAAGTGTTTGCCTTTGACTTTTTAACGCATTAAAACTCCTAATACTTGCTGCCAAATCTAAAGCAGCTAAGACAACCAGGGTCACAATTACCCCAAACGCAAAACCTACTATTAAAATTTTAAGGTCTTGTTCACTTTTTTTAAATCTCTCGGTAATAAATCGGTAAATCTTCGGGAATTGCCGAGTTTCCTTTGTTTCAGATTTCTTTTTCATGGAATTTAAAAATTATTTCTTAAAATACGTTTCCAATCCACTTTTACTTGGTTCATAATAAGCAATTCCCCCTCCAAAATAATCTCCATACTTTACTGTTAACCTTTGTTTTGCATCATCAATAGCTCCCGGAGAATATGCAAGATTAGCGGGACCCCCTACGGCTGTTTTCACCATGCTCTCATGAATGGGGATTCCATCTATTGCAGCATATTTAAATCTTTCGTTCTCCATTACAAACCTACCTGGGATTTTAGGTGCATACAAAGCTTCATATTTAAGAACGTTGGCCATGGGCTCACTTAGTAAATCACCAATTCCATCTGAAATTTCTCTTACTATCCTCTCTGATTGGTTTTTTCCTCCTAAATATACGGTGAAAATTTTCCCATCCTCTACATCTCCCCCAGAAAGATACTTATGATGATACCCGTGAGATTTAAGAAATTCCGAAACTGACAACACATTATCAGGAGTCACATTTAAATGGCATTTAAAGCCAGTGCCTGGGTCACCTTTCCAAAATTCATATTTAGGGTCTCCCTTAGTATGATAATCTGGCAATATAGCAGTATAGGGCGCATACAGCTCCCTAAGTCTTTGATTAAGCTGTCTGGTTTTATCCGCTTGTTCTGGAGTTTCTCCAAATGTAGCACCAATAGAGGCATCATTTTGAGAAGACGGCACAGAAACGGGTTTTGGAAAATATTCCTGAGGGCTCTTGGGACGATTTGAGGTTGGTTCTGACATAGTTATTCAATTGGCCACTTCTCTATCATTAAAGATTCGCCAAAACCCCGCCCATGGCGAGGCTCGCTTAAGGCGGCAAGTCTTTGATAAATTTCCTCAGTTATAAACGGCATAAAAGGATGGAGAAGCTTCAAGAGTATTAAGTATAAAGTAGTAAGTATTAAGTATGAACTCCCATCAATTCGATTTTTAACATCCTCTATATATTTATCTGCAAACTGATGCCAGACAAATTCATAAAGCTTCTCAGCCGCATAATTAAACTGATAATTATCTAAATATTTTGTTACTTCCTTGCCTAATTCTTCTACTTTGTCACTCCATTCCTTATCGACTGAACTTACTGAACCTTTTTTCGAAGCTTCATCTTTTTTCATTTCAATAAAGCGTGCAATGTTCCAAAGTTTATTACTAAAGTTTCGCATTGCTTCCAATTTTTCAAAAGAAAGAGCTTGGTCATTTCCCAAAGCAGTTCCGTAAACCAGAGCAAAGCGCACGGCATCTGCGCCGTATTTATCAACCAGTTCCAATGGATTTACAACATTGCCCTTACTCTTACTCATTTTCTTGCCGAGTGGATCATTTACAAGCCCATGTAGCACTACATTTTTAAACGGCACCTTCCCAGTTGCATAAATTCCCATCATTACCATTCTTGCCACCCACCAACGCAAGATATCGTAGCCCGTTTCCATAACTGTTGTTGGATAAAATTCTGAGTAATCTTTAAACTTCTTTGCATCTTTATTGGAAATTGGAAATTGGAAATTGGAAATTGAGTTTTGCGAAAGCAAAGTTGCAAATGGCCATTGAGAAGAAGAGAACCAAGTGTCAAAAGTGTCTTCGTCCTGTTCCCAATCGTTTCCTCCAGGCTTTTCCCCCTCTGTTACCATCCACTCTCCTGTCTTGCTGTTTTTCCAAGCAGGAATTCTAATTCCCCACACAACTTGACGAGAGATATTCCAATCTCTTATGCTTTCCAAGAATTGAAAATATAATTTCTCAAAATTCTTTGGGAAAATCTTGATATCACCCTTTTTAACAGCCTCAATTGCAGGCTTGGCCAGTGGCTCCATTTTTATAAACCATTGCTCCATTAAAAGTGGCTGAATAACGTTTTTGCACTTATAACATGTTGGAACCTGGTGTATTATTTTTTCTTCTTTTTCAATCAGATCTTCTTTCTTCAAATCTTCGACAACTACCTCACGGGCTTTCTTGAAAAATATTCCGTCATACTTCCCTGTATCTTTCATTTTCCCATCAAATCCAATCACGGTTACTGCAGGAAGTTTGCGTAGCACTCCTCTTTCAAAATCAGCAGGGTCATGTCCAGGAGTAACCTTAACAGCACCTGTTCCAAACTCTATTTCGACTGTATCATCAAAAATAAGAGGGATTTCTCTATTGGCTAAAGGAAGTTTGATTATTGTGTTTTCCAAGCCCTTGTAACGTTTGTCTTTTGGATTAACTGCAACGGCAACATCCCCAAACATAGTTTCAGGACGTGTTGTCGCAACAGTTATTGATCCTTCTTTATTTGCAAAAGGATATTTAATGAAGTAAAGCGTGTCCTCTTTCTCGTTATGAAGTACTTCCAAATCTGAAAATGAGGTTCCGTCAAATGTGCAGTAATTAACTAATCTTTCCGCTCTATAAACTAAGCCGTCATCATAAAGTTTCTTAAACGTTTTATGGACAATTTTTACAATATCCTCATCGAGGGTAAATTTCTTGCGCGACCAATCCAGAGAGAATCCAAGCTTTCTTAACTGATCTTCCATAACAGGTCTATTTTCTGCTACAAAATCCCAAATCATCCCGTACAAGGTTTCACGTGGAAAATCAAAGCGACTCTTCCCTTCACTTTGGAGTTTTTTCTCAAAAACAAACTGAGTTTCAAATCCTGCATGATCAGCCCCTGGAAGCCAAAGAGTTTTGTCCCCTTTCATTCTGTGGTAACGCACCAGGATATCCTCAATTACATACATTGCGTGGCCAAAATGAAGAGGAGCGTTTGCATTTGGGGGTGGAAGAACTATTGAGTAGGGTTCCCCTTCCGGATTTATTTCCGGTTTGAAGTATCCTTTTTCTTCCCATTTTTTATAGATTTTTTCCTCCGTCTCTTTGTGATTATAAGCTTTGTCCATGATGTGATTCTAACATAGGCTTCACTTCAACAACAATATGATATACTTTTAAAAATAGCTCTATGACAAAATCTACCTCTATTTATCCTCTTTACATGGCAATAGCTCGAGGTGAAGTTGAAGGATTTACAGTTCCAGCAATAAATATACGCACCTTAACTTACGATTTTGCGCGGATAATCTTTAGGATAATGAATGAAAAAGAAATCGGCGCTGTGGTTTTTGAAATTTCCCCAACAGAAATGGAGTATACAGACCAGAGCCCAAAACAATACGCAGATTCGGTTCTTTCTGCCGCAGAAGACGAAGGCTATGATGGACCAGTTTTTCTGCAAGGCGACCACTTTCAAGCAAGCAAAAATAAATTTAGTGAAAATAGAGAGAACGAGATTGAAAGAATAAAAAAGTTAATAGATGAAGCCTTGGAAGCGGGTTTTCTAAATATTGATATAGATGCATCAACGCTTATCGATTTAAGTGAGCAGGATGCAAATATTGCGCAGAAAGATAACTTTGAGACCACGGCAATTCTTGTAAATTATATTAGAAGCCTAAACTCGCCGGAAGTTATTTCTATTGGCGGAGAGATTGGTCATATTGGAGACAGGAATAGTACTCAACAAGATCTGGATGCTTTTATGACAGGCCTCAATCCTAGATTAAAAGGAATCGGACTTTCCAAAATTAGTGTTGCAACTGGAACAACTCATGGAGGAATTCCCCTACCAACCGGCAAATTAGAAGAAGCGAAAGTAAATTTTGGAGTTTTGGAAAATCTTGGAAAAATTACCAGAGAGAAATATGGACTCGGCGGAGTTGTCCAACATGGCGCATCAACTTTACCAAACGATTTATTTCATAAATTTGTTAAGGCAAAAACGCTGGAGCTACATCTTTCCACCAGGTTTCAAAACATTGTCTTTGAAAATCTAAATGAAGCTCTAAAACAAGAGGTGTACAACTGGCTAAAGAAAAATCTAAAAGATGAGTGGGAAAAAGACTGGAATGAAGAACAGTTTATTTATAAAACAAGGAAGAAAGCGTTGGGCCCATTTAAGGACAAGCTTTCCAATTTGTCCAGCGATGAAAAAAGACCAATCCTTGATGCTTTAGAAAAAGAAATAAGATTTATATTTGAGGCTCTAGGAATTTTTAACACTCTCCAAAATGTTTCGCAGTATTTTGATTTTCTTTCGTAGAAATTTAGTTGAATCAGCTTTAATCTTTCGAGTATTGTTATACTATCGGACATAAAAATAACTACTCATTTTTTGCAAGATTTATAACAAAATTCTCATCCGTTAAAATACTTTTTTTAAGAGTTGCTGACCCGCTTTGTTTAGCTAGTCCTGACGAGACAGAAACAATGCTTTGAGAGGTGGGATAGGAAAATGAAAAATCAAAGAGTAAACTATCAACTCCGGGCTGCTTTAGAAATTGAAGATTATAGGACGTCGAAGCTTTACCTATTCCCAATATGTCAGACAACACATAATCAAAGACAATTGTCTTTTTTGAATTTGCAGGAATATTTAGTAGCAATCCCCAGACTTGCTTTCCATCTTGTTGAGTTTTCTCAATCTCAAGATCTGCCGGTGGCGTAAATGTTTTTTGCTCATAGACTTGCGGATCAGTTACGGCATCTGTTGTTTTCTGCACTTTTCCGTCTATTGATATCGAAGACAATGTTGCTCCCGCAGGAACAACAATACGCAAGTAATTTTTATAATCCCCTCCTGGCCACTGTCCATCACTTTTATTTGTATAAGAAATGCTAAGTTCCGAGGATATCTTCCCGTCATCATTAACAATTGTATTTTGAGAAACCTTGCGCTCTATAAAATAATTGACCTTATTAACCCCCAGATTTGCTTCATTTATTCCAAGATAATCATTAACTGTTCCTGTCTTTTGTTCCCTATTGTCAAAAAGAGATGAAGACCAGTTGTTAATAGTAAAAAGTCCTTGCATGGAAGAATCACCCGAGGCAAGAAGTATGTCTTTATTTGTAACGCTCTCTACTGCTACTTTGGCAAGAGCTAGATAGGAAATGTTTTTCTGCTGCGAAAACCTGTTTTGCAAAGCCCTAAATACAGCTCCTAGGAAGTCCTTTTTTTGAGTGGAGCCGGGGAAAAAATTCTTTTCTGAGTGTTCCTGCGCAAGCTTAAAGAAATTATCAGCATTAATATCCTGATTATATTCAGTCACATGGACTGGGCCTGTGGCTTTTAAGATTTTTTGCACAAAGGAAACATCTATTCCTACTACTCCATCCACATCTATATTCTTTTCAGTTTTTAGGAAAAAGGCTGCAGCTGATGCGGCTTTTGGGAAATCCAAATCAAAATTACTGTCTCTTAAATACCAATGCTGGGAAGGAAGGTAGCGTCTTATGGCAAAGGGCGGCTCAACATGCCCCTTTAGCTGTCCGTCTGCATCATAAACATCCGAAACATTAAAACTTTCCACTTTTCCGGAGGTAAGATTTAAAAGACCATAAGAACCTATAAATCCACCAGCAGGACGAAGTTCCATATTGTTTTGAAATAAGAAAAGGTAAGTTCTTTTGCCAGTAATTCCAATAAGCTGCGGCAAAACTGATTGTATGCTTGCGGCAAAATTAAAAAGTCCGTCATTCTCTTTTATTTTCGCCGTAAGTGTCTTATCTACATCCTTACTGCCCTCCACTTTTCTAATCAAAACTAGGGCATCTGAAAGCTCAAGGTTGGCGTCTGAAAAATCTTTTGCGGAATTATTACTTTTACCAGAGAGCACTGCCGACATTTTTTTATAAGCATCCGCAAATGATAAGCTCGCTTTTGATATGTCTTTGCCAGCATCTATATTTTGACCAAGAGGAGAGACCTTGTCTTTAAGACCAATTAGATTTGCCTGAAAATAAAGAGGCTGGTAACTAGCGCTTGCAAAAGAGAACAAATTACTGGAAGAATTTGCCCAATTAACCGCTGCGTCAACATTGCCTTTGGAAAGACTCGACTGCGCCTGCATAAGACCCAAAAACCCAAGCAAAGAAAAGCAAACAGTTGTAATAAGAGGAAGAAGAAGCAGGAAAATCAAAGAGAAAAG
>Ga0209515_10001435_pt1 | contig 40172 bp, 35 predicted proteins | sample Subgroupgradi54m_FD_187454 | JGI IMG/M metagenome (GOLD analysis project Ga0209515, IMG submission 187454) | Subsurface groundwater microbial communities from S. Glens Falls, New York, USA - GMW60B uncontaminated upgradient, 5.4 m (SPAdes)... ... | reverse complement strand
CTGGTCTTTCTCCGTGACCGTGTGGGTCAGCCCCGCGACCTGCGTATCCCGCTCACCGAGCTGGTGCTCCAAAGTCCCGATCTGCTGGTCTTTCTCCGTCACCGCGTGAGTCAGCCCCGCGACCTGCGTATCCCGCTCACCGAGCTGGTGCTCCAAGGTCCCGATCTGCTGGTCTTTCTCCGTCACCGCGTGAGTCAGCCCCGCCACCTGCGTGTCCCGCTCACCGAGCTGGTGCTCCAAGGTCCCGATCTGCTGGTCTTTCTCCGTCACCGCGTGAGTCAGCCCCGCGACTTGCACCTGCAACTCGCTCACTTCGCGCATCAGCAGCTCCACGTGCCGGACCTTGTCTTCGAAGGCCGCAGCCAGCGCCGCATGGGCCGCGCGCTCTCGCTCCACCGTCTGCTCGAATTCGTCTAACTGCGCCTGCGCCCGCCCTCGCTGCGCCTGCAACTCGCTCACTTCGCACATCAGCAGCTCCACGTGCCGGACCTTGTCTTCGAAGGCCGCAACCAGCGCCGCATGGGCCGCGCGCTCTCGCTCCACCGTCTGCTCGAATTCGCCCAACTGCGCCTGTGCCCGCCCTTGCTGCGCCTGCAACTCGCCCACTTCGCGCGTCAGCAGCTCCATGCGCTGGACCTTGTCTTCGAAGGCCGCAACCAGCGCCGCATGGGCCGCGCGCTCTCGCTCCACCGTCTGCTCGAATTCGCCTAACTGCGCCTGTGCCCGCCCTTGCTGCGCCTGCAACTCGCTCACTTCGTGCGTCAGCAGCTCCATGTGCCGGATCTTGCCGGTACACTCCTCCTCAAGATGTATGCACTGTTCCCGCTTGGACGCGATCAGTTGCTCCAGCAGCTCCACGTGCCGCCCCCTGTCTTCAAATTCTTGCCCAAGCAGCCCCTTCTCCTGGGTGACAAGGCCGATCTTTCGGTTGGAGTCTTGCTGAAGTGGCGCAAACACCCTCTCAATCGCCCCCAACTGTTTGTGGATAGAATCGACCAGCCTTTCAAGGCCGCCGGCTCGCTCACGAAGGGCGACATAGAGATCGTCCGCAAAACGATTCACCAACCCGCCGCGCTCAACATAGATGCCGCTATGGGTATGATGACGAAGCCGCCGATCGAGAAATTGCTCAACCATAGGGGCAATGGAGTCCAGCTTTTTCGGCCACCTCACATGGAGGTCGCTCCCCAAACGCTTGACCGCCGCCTGCCAGTCCAGCATCAACTCATCAAAAAAAATGAAGGCGCGCGGCACGCTTCTGGAGTCGCGAATGGCATCGACCGTATGACGCAACCACAGATACACCGATTTGTCTTCGGAAAATCCCTCGCGGCGATGTAATGAGGCTGCCACTTCCAGCGGGTGACGGATCGGAATCACCACCTTCGGCTGAGCCCCATGTGCCTCCACAGCCGGAACCCATAGGCGGAGGAGCCGCCCAATACGAGGATCCTTGAGGACAAACCAGCGGCACTTGTTGAAGTCCTGAGTCAGAATTTCTTCTGCGCGGCGCTTGAATTCATGCAGCGCCTCTGGGGCCAGCTTGTCAGGGTCGATCGGCAACACATCATCCCAACACGAACCAGCCGCCGCCAGTATCTGATCGTTAAGATCGGCAACCTCTTGCGATTCCCAATAACCGGCAGCATTAAATTCAGCGTGAGCAGGCATCAAATGGCTTGGCAACTCCGCGCCCAATAGATTGATGGTTTTCGCGACAGCTGACGTCCCGCTCCGGTGCATACCGACCACGAGCAGTCCGATACGACTACTGGCTTTTTTGGCTGCCCGCCGTTTGGGAGGCATCTTCTTCTTCGTCGTCATATGGGCGGCTGTACTTCCTTGCACACCTTCTTCTTGATCCTATGCGGCTAGGCAGGCGCCCCAGCCGCTCTCCGGCGCCAGAACGGCAAGGCTCTCATATTGCTCGCATCAAGACGGATTGCGCGATGAGCGGGCTCTTCCGGGCAGTCGATTGTCATCCCTTGGCCGCACTCGATAACCGTACAGAATGAAGCTCCCCCGCAGCAAGCTGCGGGGTATCACAGAACTCAATTTCGAAGACTTCTCGAAAGCAGAGGCGAACCCCGTAGCAAGCTACGGGGAATCTTCAAGTTGAACCAGTCCGTCGGCACCTGGACGGTTACGTCGGCGCGGTGTTCCCGCGCCCTGCCAGGGTCTCACGTGAACACTTCCGCCGATAAAAAGGCCACACCTTGTGCGTCTTTTGCGGACAGTCTCAGTGGGCCCTCGATCGGCCACTCGATCCCCAGGGTCGCATCGTTCCAGATAATACACCGCTCGTGTTCCGGCGCCCAGTAATCGGTCGTTTTGTACAGCACCTCGGCCTGGTCGGAGAGCACGACAAATCCATGCGCAAAGCCTTCAGGGATCCAGATTTGCTTTTTGTTGTCTGCGCTGAGGATTTCTCCGACCCATTGCCCAAATGTCGGGGAGCTTTCCCGAATATCGACGGCCACATCGAATACGATTCCGGACGTAACCCTGATCAACTTCCCCTGAGGACGCCTGATTTGATAGTGCAGCCCTCGCAGCACATGTTTCGACGAGCAGGTGTGATTATCTTGGACAAAGGCGGCGTGCGCGCCAATGGCCTCCTCAAATGTTCGTTGATTAAAACTCTCGAAGAAGAATCCCCGTTCGTCCCTGTAGACCCGTGGCTCGAACACCACCACATCGGGTATGGCCAGCTGGATAGTATTCATATGGAGAACACCAACACTTCACTCGCGCTGTGGGCTGTATCACAGCAACGCTTTCGCATCGGCACGGATACGGCGATGGTTCAAAAAATCGGCTCGTTCAGCACCCGCAGCAGGTACTTCCCATATCCATTTTTCATCAGAGGCCGCGCCAGCTTTTCCAGTTGAGCCGCATCGATCCATTTGTTCCGATAGGCGATTTCTTCAGGGCACGCGACTTTCAGTCCCTGTCTGTGTTCCATGGTGGCAATAAACTGACTCGCGGCAAGAACCGACTCATGGGTCCCGGTATCCAACCAGGCATACCCTCGTCCCATGATCTCGACATTGAGCGTGCCTTCCTCCAGGTAGAGCCGGTTCAAGTCCGTGATTTCCAGTTCGCCCCGCGCGGATGGCGTGAGCGTCTTTGCCCGTTCTACGACGTCTGTATCGTAGAAATACAGGCCGGTGACGGCGTAGTTCGACTTGGGAGTCACCGGCTTTTCTTCGAGACTGATGACCTTCCCCTGTGTGTCGAATTCCACCACTCCGTACCCCTCCGGATCCTGCACGTGATAGGCAAAGACGGTTGCCCCGCCGCTCCGCTTCGTGGCGCACCCCAGCAAGTGATGAAAGTCGTGACCGTAAAAGATATTGTCGCCGAGGACCAACACAGACGGATCCTGTTTGAGAAACGATTCGCCGATGATGAACGCCTGAGCCAGCCCGTCCGGCGAAGGTTGTACTGCATAGGAGAGGTTCAGCCCCCACTGTGCGCCGCTCCCAAGAAGTTGCTGAAATCGTGGCGTATCTTGCGGGGTTGAAATGATGAGCATGTCGCGAATGCCCGCGAGCATCAGGGTGCTGAGCGGGTAATAAATCATGGGCTTGTCGAAGACTGGGAGGAGTTGCTTGGACACCGCCAAGGTCGCGGGATGGAGCCGGGATCCCGTGCCTCCAGCGAGAATGATGCCTTTGCGTGTCACAGCGCGCTTCGGTCCGTTAGTTCTTGAATGACCCGGCGGACGTGATCGCGCCAATCGGGCAAACGCACGCGAAAAGTACGGGTCAGCTTCGAGACGCTGAGCCTGGAATTGAGCGGCCGCTTTGCAGGCAAGGGGTACGCCTCGGTCGGAATGGGATAGACCTCTTCGGGGCCGGCCTTCAACGAAACTCCGATGTCCTTCGCCGTTTTCACGACATACTGCGCATAGCCGTGCCAGCTCGTCTCGCCCTGTGCAACCAGGTGGTAGGTGCCCGCTAAGCCGGACGGACCCTCCGTTTGTCCGACCCGATGAAGCGCGAGGGCGGTAATATCCGCGATGAGGTCGGCACTGGTCGGCGCCCCATACTGATCGGCAATGATCTCCAATCGCTCCTTTTCCTTGGCGAGCCGCAATATCGTCTTGATAAAATTTTTCCCGCGGGCCGCATACACCCAACTGGTGCGAAAGATCAGATGTTTGGCATGCTGCTTACGGACACGCTCTTCTCCTTCGAACTTGGTCCTGCCATAAACCGACAGCGGATTGGCCGGATCGTCTTCCTCGTATGGGGAAGTCTTCTCACCGTCGAAGATGTAGTCCGTCGAGTAATGCACCAGCCAGGCATTGAGCCGATTCGCCTCTTCGGCGAGCAGACCGACCGCTTCGGCGTTAATCCGGCGCGCCTTCTCCGGCTCCGATTCGGCTCGATCCACGGCCGTGTACGCTGCTGCATTCACGATGACACCCGGTTCATATCGACGAACCCACCGGCGCACGTCGTCAAGATGTTCCAGGTCCAGTTCATGTTGTTCCGGTGCGATGAGATCGCCCACGGTCGACAACGCGCGTTGCAACTCCCATCCGACTTGCCCTTCTATTCCGAGCAGAAGAATTTTCATACGCTGTATTGCTTCTCGACCCAGTGGCGGTAGGCCCCACTCGTAATGTTGCCTACCCAACGCTGATTATCCAGATACCAGCGCACCGTTTTTCGTATGCCTGTTTCGAAAGTTTCGCCAGGCTTCCAACCTAGTTCCCGCTGAATTTTTGATGCGTCGATGGCATAACGGCGGTCGTGCCCGGGACGATCCTTCACAAAGGTCATCTGCTCTCCATAACTCTTGCCGTCGCTTCTGGGCCGGCTTTCGTCCAGGATGCGGCAGAGCGTCTGCACAACATCCAGATTGGTCCTTTGGTTGTCTCCCCCGATATTGTACGTGTGACCGGCTTGCCCGGCCTCCAAGACTCGCCGGATCGCGCAGCAATGATCCTCGACATAGAGCCAATCTCGAATTTGTTGCCCGTCGCCATAGACAGGCAATGGCTGATCGGCAAGCGCGTTGTGGATGACCAGTGGAATGAGTTTTTCGGGGAATTGAAAGGGGCCATAATTGTTCGAGCAATTGGTCGTCAGAACGGGTAACCCGTACGTATGGTGATACGCGCGCACCAGGTGATCGGCAGCGGCTTTGCTGGCAGAATAGGGGCTGTTCGGTTCATAGCGGCGATCTTCTGTGAAGGCCGGCTCATCTGGATCGAGCGACCCATAGACTTCGTCGGTGGACACATGGAGGAAGCGGAACCGATCTCGATCTTTCCCCGATAACTCGCTCCAATACCCGCGCGCCGCTTCGAGCAAGCGAAACGTCCCCACAATGTTGGTCTGAATGAAGTCTTCCGGCCCGTGAATGGAGCGATCCACGTGGCTTTCCGCGGCGAAGTGCACGATCGCACGCGGTTTATGATGGGTCAGGAGGCAGGCGATGCCTGCCGCATCGCCGATATCCCTGCACTCCAATCGATGGCGCGGATCTCCTTCGATCGAAACCAGATTGTCACGGTTGCCGGCATAGGTCAGCTTATCGACGTTGACGACGGCCTCGTCCTGCCGGCGCAACCAATCCAATACGAAGTTCGACCCGATAAACCCGGCTCCGCCGGTCACAAGAATACTCATCAGTTGCGATTTCCTCCTGACGAGCCCCACAGGGTTCGCTCTAGTTCCCCCCGAACCTGAGCGCCACCCCAGCCAGCACCGCGATCTTGAACACAATATCCGCAATCTCTTTCGCGATCTGCCGGTATTTCATGTCGACTTTCGGCAGCACCAAAATGTGATCCCCCGCGCGAACCTGATCCGTCGTTTTACTGAAAAATCCGTCCTCCCGCCCTTCCTCGAAACTCCCGTCACGATGCGCGATGATGACACGGGCCATATCGGCATTCTGCGTATATCCGCCGGCTCGCAGGATATAGTCCTCCGCCGAGAGCCTGCTCTCGAACGCGACGGTATTCGGGAACAGCACCTCGCCTCCCACCAACACTAACCCATCTTTGACCGGCACCTGGATCACGTCGCCATATTCTAAGAGCAATTCATCCCGTTGGTTGGCTTGGGCAATGAGGACTTGGCCCGTGGGGGCTATTTCCTTGGCCCGGTTAACCCATTGCAGAATCAAGCTGGCTTCGTTGGCCCGAAGTTGTGACTCTTCATAGGTGCCCGATCGTGCCGTGAGGACCGTCGCTTCCAAACTTTTCAGCGAAGTCTGGAGGATGAGCTTTTGGCGATCTTTGACGCTGAGGCGAAACAGTTGCAAGTTGGCCACGTCAGACCGTTCGTTAAACTCGATCCGTTTCGTGAGTTCTCCCAGCCTCGTTCCGTACGGCAGCGTGTATTCCTGCTGGCTCAGGTGCTCGCCTTGGACCCGCACCGTGATCGTGCCGGGCCGTTTATCGGCGGTAAATTCGACCGCGTCGCCGTTTATCAGACGGAGAGTCCCGAATTGGTCCAGCGGGTAATATTCCATGTTTTTAACGATGCCGGTGTTGCGTATCACCCGCACATGCGTGGTCTGCGGGGACGGCTTCGCGAGTTTCATCAACTCAGCGCCGTTTAAGTCCGACCCCGCAAACTCGAATTGCTTCGTGTTCGCTGCGAGACCTGAGACCATCACGGTCTTCTGGCGGGAGGAGACAAAAATGACATCGCCATCAGCCAACTGCACTTGCGGAATGCGCCCGTCGAGGAGAAAGTCGTAGAGGTTCAGCTCTTTCCGAGTTTGGCTGCCGCGCTTGATTTGCACATTCAAGAACGACCCCCGGTCGGGATCGATCCCGCCGGCCAGGTCCAAGTAATGGAGCAGGCTATCCATCGACGTTCCACCGTACAAGCCCGGCTGGTTGACAAACCCGCTGACAAACACCCGCACCGGCTGCGCTTCCGCAAGGCTGGCATAGCTGAAGACATTGCTGTGGTACACGCCCCGGATGGCTTTTTCTATGACGGATTGGAGGTCTTGGTTGCGCACCCCCAGCACCTTGACGGGACCGACGTTCGGCAGGAAGACATTGCCTTGTGCATCGACGACCAGCATGCTGTCGAACACCGCACTGCCCCATATCCGCAGCTTAATGCTATCCCCAATGGCTATGAGGTAGTCCGGATTGAATTGCGTCGGCCCCTGCCGCGCGAACGCGCCGGTAAACAATTGGGCCCCAAATACTTGGCTGGTCCTATTCGCCGTGGCGGCGGGCGGCCCCGGGAGAGCCTCGGGGGTCGCGGGCGGAAGCGATGGCGCGGGCGGCGGGATCGTTGGCGCCGGCGCCGGGCTGGGCGCCGGCGTCCCGCCGAATATGCTCGACATGCCCGGTATGCCCGACATGCCCCCCCCGCCCGCCGAATTATCGGCTGCCCAGGCAGGGCTTGCAAGCGCGACCGCCGCGCATATTATGAGGAGGTAGCGCATAGATCACTCCTGATGGTCACGAAGGATGGCGCGTATCAAGCTGACGATGCCGAAGATGCCCAGCGTCAGCAACACGAATACCACCGTATTATAAATGCGACGCGGCTCAAGCGCGTATTGAGGAGACGTTGGACTTTGGATGATCGACACCATTTTTATGGTGCGCCTTGCATCGAGCCTCACTTGCTCCAAAGAAGCGAGTGCGGACTTGTACACTTCCTGCGCAAACTCGGCATTCATCTTCAATCGCTGGAACTCTTCGACGGTCACATTGAGCATTTGGCGATTGGACGACGTCAGGCGGGCCTGTTCCTTGCCGATTTGGGTTTTCACCGCGGCAATCTGCAAGTCGAAATCCATTACGGTCGGGCTCTTCGGGTTGAGATACCCGAGGGCGGCATTACGCTGCGTGTTGAGCGATGCCAATTGCCCTTCGAGTGTGTTGACGATGCCGACCAAATACTCGGCCGTGCCCTCCGGAGACACCAAATTCAGCTTGTTTTGATAGGCCACCACCGCCAGCCGCGCGCTCATCACGCGCTCATACACCTGCTCCACTTGTTTTTCGATAAACCCTACCTGCTCTTGAGCCAGCCGCTGAGCCATGCCGTTCATGTATCGCTCACCCTCTTCAACCAACATACTCGTGATGGCATGAGCTTGTTCTGGAGTAAACGCTTGGGCACGAATAACCAGCACTCCGGCATATTCGTCGAATTCCACCGTGGTCCGTAATAGGTAGTACCAATAAAACCACTCTGTCGACAGGTCCTTGTACCACATGCGTGAGATAGGGTCGCGGCGGCGGTCACTATAGTGCTCTCGCAAGCTCAGCTTTTTATCGAGCTTTTCCAACATGTCGATCGATAACAAATAGTCGCGAAGAAGCATTTGGTCTGTACGATTCGGCGCGGAGGTTCCGCCGAGAAGGGATGACAAGTTCATGGTTTGAGTGGCCGGCATCTGCGTCTGTTGTATGACGATATGCGACTCCGAAACATACCGGTCCGAGGCTATGGCGCCCCAATAGACAGCTGCCAGCATGCAGAGCAAAATGGCCGACCAAAACGCATAGGTTTTCCCTCGAAACGGCTTCAAGACCGTTTTGCTCGATGCAAACGTAGTAGACAGCGCCTTAGGAGATGAATCTGTCTGAGCCGGGGGAAGGAATTGCAGCGGTATCATTAAAGACTTTTCCTATATTGTTTGAGGGCATCCTGAATTTTGTCGAACCAGTGGGCCTTCCCCTCGTGGAGCCAAATACCTGCCGTACAAAATTCCCTCAATGTGCCTTCCCCATGAGAGACCATGATGAGACCGGCGCGATCGGCAAGCTTCCGAAATGCTCCGGACGCTTTTTTCTTGAACGCCGCATCGCCGGTGGACGTGACTTCGTCCGAGATATACACATCGAAATCCACCGCCAGGGAAATCCCGAATTGCAGCCGCGACTTCATGCCGGACGAATAGGTTTTGACCGGCTCGTCATACGCCTCGCCCAATTCGGCAAAGTCCTCGATCTCTGCCAAGCGCTCCTGGATGTCCTTTTCGTGGCCGTAAATACGGCAGACGAACCTTGCGTTCTGCCGTCCCGTCAGAGAACCTTGCAAGCCGCCTCCGAAGCCCATCGGCCAGGAGACACGACACCGGCGTTCGATCCGTCCCCGAGTCGGGATGTCAACGCCACCGATCAGCCGCAACAAGGTGGACTTCCCCGCTCCATTGCGCCCCACTAATCCCACGTTCACTTTCTGCGGCATGGTGAAGCTGACGCCTTGCAACACCCATTTGCCGACTCCCAGATCGGTGTGGTAGCGCTTGTACACGTCGTCGACGATGATCATTGCTCCACAATCCTATGCACAAATCGCACATGGAGCGCCAATCCGAGGCAGATCGTCACCAGGGCAAATCCCATGATGTATGCCGCGCTCACGCCGGAAATGGTGTGGTATTGATATGGGGAGAAATATCCCTCTCGAATCAGCTCGATCCCGTGGACCAATGGGTTCAGCAAAAACACGTCTTGATACGCAGCCGGCACCACGGCTGCGGGATATATGACGGCGGAAAAGAGATAGAGCGGACGAAAAATCATTGCGGACAGTTTCCCCAATTCGGGTATCATTTCTGAAATCACCGATAATATAAGCCCCATCCCTACCCCGACAAGCCAAAGAGTCGCAACAGCCAGCACAACCTGCAACACGTCGTAGGGCATCACACTATAACCCAGCAGACCGAGTCCGGTCAGCAATACCAGCCCGCTGATGACAACCAGCGCCGCCTCTAATGCCGCGCGCACCAGGACCGTATCGATTGGAAGCACTTGCCTATAGGTCAGGAGCGCGGCATTGGCGCTGATGGCATCTTTACATCGCGTTGCGGTGTTTTGAGCGATAAGAAACCCGAGAACCCCCGTGGCGATGAACATCGCGCCCTCGACCCCAGGCAGGACAAGTTGCCTGACTAGTTCGAAAATGGCAGTCAGAAATATCAGGTGCGCAACTGGTTCCAAGAGAATCCAGAGCCAGGCAGCACGGCCCGCGGAAAGACGCGCGACTGCCTCCCGCATAAAGAGCGCCTTCCAAACGGTCCATGTGATGTTGCCTGAAGAACGCATCAATAAGTTCGAACGCTCTAAGAATTTGTCACGAGCGTGTGGACTTTGTCGGTCGCTCGCCTGCCTGACTTTTCCTTACTACTCGCTTCCTGAGCGACGTTGGGTCTGGCTTGCTGGGGGCATTCAAGCGGATACTTCCACACCACACCGGAATATGACCCTGCCATCGGCAATCGCTTATAGACACTTCCATTTAATTGAGTGCGAGAGATAAGGTAGGAATGAAATCCATAAATCACTCGCCTATTGGGTTTATGATCTTGCGCTTTCGTCCAGAACTCGCTCAATAGTCCTGAAAAGCTCATGCCCGGCAGGTCGTATATCGCTCGACCGCATACCTTCACCGCTGCGCCATGAAGAAGGGCTGAAAGCCCCACTGTGCTATTCACTACTACTACCCCAACGGCATGATCTAACACTGTCGGCAAGTGCATATCGTGCACATAAAACAAGCGCCCCTTTAAACTATAGTTCTCCTCTAACTGCTCACAGAGACGGGTGTAATCGCAATAGGCCCGGTCCATGGGATGATGTTTGATCACCAGATATGTCTCTGAGGGGGCATTCTTTGCAAAGTTTGACACAACGTATCGGACAAAATCATCCACGCTCGCGTAGTTGGAATGCATACGCATCTGGGAATCGTAGTGGACTTGCAAGGGCACAAGGAAAAAACGACCGGAGCACTCTTTCTCCAATCCTCGCCGAACCGCACGTTCCTTCACATGGTAATAATATTTGCGCCAGAGGCCTCGTACCCAGGGAAAGGCTTCGCGAATCGCCAACCGCCGGTGATGTTGGTAGTGAGGAAACAGGGGTCTCAGAAAAGAACTCGCTACGTAGTACAAGATGGCCCAGAGCGCGGCATGCCAGAACACATTTCCGACCGGAAGCGGCTTTGCCGGTTTGATCCCTGCGAAGTTCTGATAAAAATCGGCCGATCGAGGGACTTTGGAATAGTCGTTAATTCCTGACCGTTCCAACGTAATATAGTCGGGACGCACATAGCCCGCTTCAAACACTCCAATTTCGACCCCCAAGCGCTCGGCCTGTTCCCGTACGCACAGATGGACCGGCCGGCAGTCTCCATACATCAAGACCGCATCGATCTTCTGTTCGACGAGAACCTGTGCCAAATAGTTTGGCCAGTCTTCCATCCGTCCGCGATAGGACACCGACCGTTTAGGATAAAACAGCCAATCTCCGCCATGGAAGTTGATCTTACTGACCCGCGCTCCACTCTCTTCCAGATCGCGAGCCAGATGCCTAAAAAATGGCCCCAACGGCCCCTGCAAAAGCAGCACATGCTTGCCGGAAAATGAACTGATTCCCTGCTCTACCATGTGAGGGTCGCCTTCCCTGGCAAAGAACAAGATCCTGTATTTAGATGACTTCCGTCCTTGCTCTCATCGCGCCATCTGCGCGATACACACCGTGACCATCGCTCTCACAATCTGTTTCCCGTGAACGATTTCTCATTCGTCGTGAAGCTCCCCGCAGCAACCTACTCCGCCGAAGCAGCCACTGAAGCGCGTTGAAGCCATGAGGGCTCACAGTAGGGTCAAACCGCTCAGGCATCAATACCCCTTTGGGGGGGATCGCAGGCAAACGGATGGTGTACCTTTCTAAGCCAGGCGCAAGGCATTCATAGAGGGGGGGGGCGAGAGGTACGGGGCTAGAGGCTAGGGGCGAAGACTTCCGGTCAAAAGCAGGGATCTTCCCCCTTGCCTCTCGCCTCTCGCCTCTCGCCCCTCGCCCCTCGCCCCTCGCCCCTCGCCCCTCGCCCCTCGCCCACCCATCACTCATCACTTCCTTTGTTTGACGCCCCCTCCGTCATTCTGTAGAATGCGCGTGAGCCTGTGGACCCCCTTCTGCGTCAGGACTATCTACCCCGCATGACCGTGCCATCCCATCCATGGGCTTCCGTCATCGTCCCCATCAAGGATGAACGAGACAATCTCGTTCCACTGATTGAGGGTCTGCTGGCCGTCATGCGTTCACACGCGGCCTCGAAGACTCGGCCGTTCGAAATCATCTTCGTGGACGATGGCAGCAGCGACGGCAGCAGTGAAGAACTGGATCGCCTGGCGAGGCAGCACTCCCAGATTCGGGTATTCCATCTCGATCGAAATTACGGCAAGACCTGCGCGCTTGCCGCGGGTTTCAGTCAATCTTCCGGTGAATTGATCGTCGAAATCGACGGCGATCTTCAACAGGACAGCGAAGACATCTTGAAAATGCTCCCCTATACCGATACCCACGATCTCGTGTGTGGATGGAGGCAAGAACGGCAGGATGGCCTGGTGAAAAAAATGTCGTCCCGAATCGCCAACCGTGTGCGGAATGTCTTTACCCACGACGGCGTCCACGACACAGGATGCCCGCTTAAGATCTTCCGACGGCCCGTGCTGGAACGCATCTGCCTCTTCGAGGGTATGCACCGGTTCTTTCCCGCGCTCGCGCTCATGCACGGGTTCACGGTCACGGAGGTGCCGGTTCGGCATTACCCGCGCATTCACGGCGTCTCCAAGTACGGCATGGGCAATCGATTATTCAAATCTCTTTACGATTTGATTGCCGTGCGCTGGATGCAAACCAGAGTGTTGCGGTATCACTTCAAGAATGGCGAGGGGCCAGGGGTTCGAGGCTAGGGGTTGGGGAACAAAGGCTTTAAAGATCTTGCTGTCTGGCAGAAGGCCAAAGATCTTGCCGTGTTGATTTACAAAGTATCCAATAGCGAGATGAAAAGCGTCGACTTCGGCCTAAAAGACCAAGTACGGCGCAGCGCGGTGAGTGTTGCGAGTAATCTTGCCGAAGGAGACGAACGCGATACCGACAAGGAATCGGTCAGGTATTTTTTCATTGCCAAAGGTTCAGTCGCTGAATTACGCACACAACTTCAGATCGCACATGAATCAGGCCACCTCAACGGAACCATGTATGAGACACTCGAAAAAGAATACGCTACTCTGGGCAAAAGAATCGGCAAGCTCATCCAGGCGAGGCGCACATCCCCTCGCCTCTAGCCCCTCGCCTCTGGCCTATCCATGAGCCTCGAAACCATCTGGCTTGCCATCGGATTTCTCGGCCAAGGATTGTTTTTCGGCCGCTGGGTAGTCCAATGGATTGCTTCTGAAAAAAAGTCGGAAAGTCAGGTTCCGGTCTCGTTTTGGTACATGAGTCTGATAGGTGGGCTCATCACGCTCGCCTATGCGATCTATCGGGAAGATCCGGTCTTCATCGCGGGACAGAGTATCGGATCGATTGTCTATGTTCGCAACCTGATGCTGATCTCTCGCGCAAGCCAGGCGAACCCGCCAATCAACCCCTCCAATCCACAAACATAATTCTTTGAGATCCAACCCGCATTATTCATGAGCGCTTCTGCTACAATCGCCGATGTTTGGGCGAGTGGCGCGAGGCCAGGGGCTAGGGGCTAGGGGCAAAGACTTCCGGTCGGAACACGGCTCTTTCCTCTCGCCCCTCGCCTCGTGCCACTTGCCCCTCGCCGGGCTTCCGCGCGCATGCCGTCACCACACGATCCGAACGATTCTATGACCACAACCGACCGTTCTCACCACACACTGCTCCTCCTGGCTCTCCTCCTCCTATCGGGGCTGTTGTTCTTCTTAGGGCTCGGCGACATGGGGTTGACAGACCGCGACGAGGGGCGGAACGCCGAAGCCGGCCGCGAAATGTTCGAGTCGGGGGATCGCTTGACGCCAACGTTCAACGGTGAGCTGCGCGTCGCAAAACCCGTCTTGCTCTATTGGCTAATGGAGCAATCGTATCGTCTGTTCGGTTCCAACGAGTTCGCCGCACGATTCCCCTCGGCCCTCTTCGGCGTGGGGTTGATCCTCATGCACTACCTGTTTCTCGTGCACCAGCGCGATCGAACCGTCGCGCTCTTCGGCGGCTTGATGCTCTTACTCAATCTGGAAATCCTCGGACTCGGACGCATGGCGCTGACCGATAGTGTGTTGATTTTTTTCACCACAGCATCGCTGTACGGATTCTGGCTTGGACTGCATGGAGCAGGCGGCGCACGCCGATGGATCTGGGTGTTCTATATCGGCATGGCTCTCGCCACGCTGACGAAGGGACCGGTCGGATTCGCCGTGCCCCTCGTCGCAGCGGCACTCTACCTCACCTGGACGCGCCGGTGGTGGGACTATTGGCAGAAGGGTGTCCCCCTTGCGGGCACACTGCTGTTCATTCTGCTCGCCGCCCCCTGGTATGCGGCCATGTTTCTCGTGCATGGCGACGCCTATGCCACAAGCGCAAAAGCCCATACGATCGGCCGATTCCTCAGTCCGATGGAAGGACACCAGGGCACCATCTTCTTCTATCTCCCGGTCCTGCTCTTAGGCTTCTTTCCTTGGAGCGCGCTCCTCCCTGTCCCGCTCTATCAAACGTTCAAACGCTGGCACGAGGCTAGAGGCCTGAGGCTAGAGGAGAGAACACGCCAGAGTTCTAGCCCCTCGCCCCTAACCTCTCGCCCATCGAGTTCACTTGAACTTGACCTCTTTGCCACTCTATGGCTTGTGGGCACCTTCATCTTCTTCACGGCCTCTGCGACCCGCCTGCCCCACTACATTGGCCCATTATTTCCCGCCGCCGCCCTGTTGACCGCCTCCTACTGGTCCCGGTGCCTGCAAGATCCGGCGACGAAAGGGATTCGAGGCTCTATTCATCTCATGATGGGAGTGGGGTATCTCTTGGCGATCGGCTTTGCCTGCCTGCCCACGCTCTACGCCACCTACGCCTCCAAGATGGTGCGGGAGTTCCCCTTGGCCGGACAGGTAGATCTCGGTAGCGGCCCTTATCTGGTCGCAATCGTATTGTTACTCGGTATGACGTTGGTGGGATATCTCGGATTGAACGACGAACGGCGCGGAGGAGCCTTTTGGGCGGCGGGGGCGACCTTGGCCGGTCTGGTTCTGATCGTCATCGTCATCGCGTTTCCGCACATCAATCGATATGTGATCGCGCCACCGCAGGAACTCGCCTATGCCGCAGGACTGAACTTGGATCGCCAGGATCAATTCATTGCCTATGGCACCCTAAGACCGTCGTCCGTATTTTACGCGAAACGCAAGACGCTCTTCGTACCCTTTGGGGAAGAAGACAAGATACGGACGGCCCTGAAAGAGGCGAAGCGAGTGATGATTCTCTTGCCGGAGAGCGCACAATCGAAGTTGCCGGCGGAAGCAAACGGGCTGGTCCCCATTCTCAAACGCTACGGCTACGTATTGCTGGCCAACCAGCCGATGGTGACGACTCCAGAAGGTGCAACCCCACCTCCGGCGCCGCCTACCATTCTCGGCCACTAAACGGTTGATCTGGTTTGTTTGGTTCATCTGGTTCATTTGGTCGGTTTGGTTCAACTCGACTAACCAGATCAACCAGATAAACCAGACAGACCAAAAAAACCAGACTACATCGGCACAATGCCTTTCAAGGCATAGCTTGCCCCCAGCACCAGCAGCATGGCCGCGACGAACAGGCCCTCCGTCATAGCCGTCCGTAGCCCCGCATGACCCTCCGCCATGGACTCGATCTGACCAGGGAGGCCATCCAACCAATGGGCAGCACAGACGAACAGCACAAGGGTCGTGACAAATAGGGAGCCGGTCGTCATCCCTAACCCCAATCCGACGAGACCGCGAGCCAGCGATCCGGACAGCCAGGCCGGACGCCATGACGACTGCATCGACCACAAGACATGGCCCACGAGTCCCGCCAGGGTGAGCAACAGTCCACCCCACAAGAGCTGTTGAAACGGCCAGGCTTCGGACGGGAGATGCACGAGCGTCCAGACAAGCGCGAGCGTCGCCACGAAAAATGGCGTCATCCGGCTGACAGCGATTCCAACCGATGAACGCCATTCACGCCAGGGATGAGCTGCAACCATTCCCATAACACAGCCGAGGGCCGCCCCTCCGGCCACGTCGGTCAGATAGTGAGACCCGCGGAAGATCCGACTGACGGCAATGGCCACTGCCGTCGCGATGATGGGCCATCTCGCTCGCGGGAACTTTATGGCCAGCACGGTTGCAACCGCGAATGCAGCCGCCGCATGCCCGGACGGGAACGAATCCCATCCGCTGCCGCTGACTGGGGAGAGACCTAGATTCCCGGCATGCATGAACTTGGGGCGGGGGCGGCCGATGGCATGTTTCAAAATATTGGCGCTCAACGCGGCAAGACCGTGCGCGATGAGGCTCTGCCAGCCTGCGTCTTTCCACGGCGGATGTTTCAATCCATACCCGACCGCCAGCAGCGCGAGGCTCAGGATCACCAGCGATTCCCCCTTGCCGAGGCGGTCACCGATATCGCTGAGCTGAGCCAGCCAGGGACTGGCGAGGTGGTCCATGTGAAAATCGTTGAGAGAACGGATGAACCGGGTCAGCGGCACATCCCACTCGAACAACCCCACGAATGCCAGGATGAGGGCGGCACATGAACAGGCAAGAGGCAAGAGGCGAGGGGTGGTAGACCCACGGTGCGAGGCTAGAGGCGCGAGGCTAGGGGAAAGATCCTGGTGGCCGACGCCCCTCGCCCCCTGCCCCTCGCCCGACGAAGTCACGGAACCCAGTCGGCGAGAAAGACATTGAACTCGCCAGGGGTCTTGGCCTGGCGATCCGATACCCAAACCAGCCTGGTGCCATCCGGCGAGAACATGGGGAAACTGTTGAATCGTCCTTCGAACGTGAGCCGTTCGAGGCCTTTCCCATCCTCACCAATCGCATAGAGATGAAAACTTGGCCGGCCTCCCTCGCTTTTCGTTTCAATATTCGATGAGAAGATGATCCTTTTCCCGTCGGGAAAATAGAACGGCGAGAAATTCGAGGCGCCGTTCGACGTGACCAGGCGCTGGCCGCTCCCATCCGCATTCATCACAACAATTTCAAGTTGCCCCGGCTCCACCAGACGCTGGGCAAGCAAGTCCTTATACTTGTCGATCTCCGCCTGATCGGTGGGATGCGCCGCCCGGTAGACGATGCGCTTGCTGTCCGGCGAAAAGAACGCCCCGCCGTCGTAGCCGATCTCGTGCGTCAGCCTGCGGGGATTCGAGCCATCGAGGTTCATGGCATAGAGATCCAGATCCCCATCTTTCACGGATGTCCAGACGATTGTCTTGCCGTCCGGCGATATGGTCGCTTCCGCATCGTAGCCGGGCGTGGAGGTCAGCCGCTGCATCTCCTGTCCATCGATGCCTACCGCATAGATGTCGTAATCGTCCAAGGCCCAGCGATAGGCCCCCTCCCGCTTCGGCTTCGGCGGACAGTTCGGCCCCGACGCGTGGGTCGAGGAATAGAGCACGCGGCGATCGCCCGGGAAAAAGTATCCGCACGTCGTGGCCCCTGTGCCGGTGCTCACCAATCGAACGCGGTCGCTGTCCAGATCCATCACGTACATCTGATAACAACCCAACCCGGCGTCGGCCGGCTTGAGGGCAGCCTCGTGGGTATCTTTCATCCAATTGTTGGTGGATTGGAAAATCAATTTGGTCCCGCTGAAGGAGAAGTAGGCTTCGGCATTCTGCCGGCCCACCGTCAACTGGCGAATATTCTTCAGATGCCGCTCAAACGGCTCTGCCGCCAGCAAGGCGTGATCGGTGATGCGTGATGCGTGATGCGTGATGCGCAACAAACGAGACATGAAGCCGGAATCATGGCCTTCCAGAACAGGCGATAAAAGCACCGACAGCAGAACAACCAATCCGACAATCTGAACTCGTGCCATGTCCATTTCTCCTCTTCACATTCCTCACTCATCACCCATCACTCGTCACTCTTCACCAGCTCCAAGCCGCACCTCCGTACGATCGCCCGCGAGCGGCCAGTCCCCGCGGACAGCCACTACTCCATCTTTGAACAACACGAAACTATTCCATCCGTAAAAAAAGAGCAGCCGCGCCACCTTTGCCACGGCCTGGGGCGTAGCCGCATACAACACCGTCACGACGCTGCCTGGACGATCGACCCGGTGGCAACTGACCAGCAGGGCCAGCCCTGGCCCTTCGTGCACCGTCCCCATCACCGTCACACCCCTGTCGTTCAGAGTCGCGCGCTCGCCGCAGTGGTTGGCCAGGATCGACTGAATTCTCTGACGGGATTCCGGGCCGCCCAATACTAACACCGAACCTTCCTGAGGCAACAGCCCATCCGGAGCCAGCGAGGCGATCACCGTTCGCTCGCCGATCGGTCTCTGCTGCTCCTGGGCTTCGATGCGCGTGACCACGTCCCGAAACGGTGAGGGATGGTCTGGCTCATCCGTAAACGCCGTCAGCACCGATCGGCGCCGATCGGTGACATAGTGATTGAGCACCGGTGGCAACGATTGCCGGGCGATCCGCCGGACGGTCATGAACTCGGGATCGAGATCGATTGCAATCGGTCGCGCGGGCAACGTCACGGAGATCGCCTCGCGCGGCGAACGCAGCGGTACCGTCAGCACCTGCTCGCGGCCATTCTCCATGCGAATCCGTACTTGTAGAGGAAGACGGAAAGGCTTGTTCGATTGGACGATCGTGGCCTCCAGCTGAAAGGTCTGCGCCGGCTCCCCCTCCACTGAGCGGGCAGTTGCCTCCAGCAACGACAGCACCGGTGCCCCATCCTGTTCCAGCCATTGCGCGAAAAACCATCGGAGATCCTGGCGGCTCTCTTCTGCAAACACTCGCTCAAGATCGCGCCATTCCGCATGTCTGCCGTGATACTGCGTCACCAGTTTTTTTAGTGCCCGCCAAAACGTCTCATCTCCTACCTCCTGGCGCAGGAGATGAAATAGCATGGCGGCCTTTTGATAACCGATGGCATTATCATGCTCGTCCAGTTTCTGCGTGAATTGCGCGACCGGATAGTCCCGTTCCGGCGGCACATGGAGATTGTAGCTCTGCACCATCAGGCGGCGCTGGTCCTGTGCTTGCGCGCGATCTCCCATCAGTTCGTGCCAGTAATAATTGGCCAGGTACGTCGTCAGACCTTCCACCCAATTCCCGCGCTCGGCGCGATTGAAGACATCATTGCCGATCCACGAATGCACGATCTCGTGGCCAAGCGCATAGGGCTGCACATAATGCCGCTTAATGATGCCGCTCCCCAATAAGGTAAACGAGGGCATGCCGAGCCCACTGGCAAAGAAATTCTCCACCACGGCGAACTTTTCGAACGGATAGGGGCCCAGCAGGGGAATATAGGCGTCCAGGTAGCGCGCAGTGGCATCGAGATATTCCTCGGCCAGATGCGCATCGTCAGGGAAGAAATAGGTCGAAAGCTGAATCCTTTGACCGGTTTTGGCCGTCCAGTCTCGAAACGTTGAGACAAATGTATTCGCCACGAGCGTGAGGGCCTCGCTCGGCTGCGTCACGACCCATTCCGTCACCACCATGTTATCGTCGCGGCAGAGCCCGTCGGGACAAGCGCGCGATTCACCGGCCTTCCCTTGGGTCACCACGGTCCACCCCGCCGGCACGGCGACCAGCAGCGCATAGGTGCTGAGCGATTCCGGGACATCGGGATACCAGGAGCTTTCGCTGCTTATATAGACGCCTTCCGGCCCGATATGTCCGGCAGTCTCGCTGGGCGTCACAAATCGAAGATGGCGCGGGTCGCGCGGCGGATCGTTGATGACGCCATGATAGTGCACATCCAGCATCACCAATCCGGCAGCCATGGCCTGAGAAGAAATCATGATCTGTTGCGCCGACTCCGGCGTGGGACCACGCTCAAGTTCAAACGGCACATCGTGAATCAGGGATTCCGTGCCGGCCGATTCTTGCACGAGTACAATGTGGTCGATCTGGAGCGTGGGGGCGAGGGAGAAACGAATCGGAGACTTCTGCTGCGGCACCTCAAGGGTCAGCCGGTCCTTTGCAATGAGCACATGTTTCTCGGGGACGATCTGGACAACTAACTCGTGATGCCGAATGACGACTCGCGGCAGGACTGAGCCGGCTGCGCAGGCAATACCGAGAGCCCCGTGGCTGAGGAGCGCGAGGAGAAACAGACAGGGGAATGCGACAATTCTGCTTCCGATCGGCATCGAAAGAGTTTTAGCATTCGCGACAGACGAGCACAAGCTGGATGGCTGTCAGCAATTGCTCCAAGTCGATCGGCTTCACGATGACTTCTTGCGGCCCCACGGCCCAGGCTTCATCGAGGCGTTCTTCGTCGTGACTCCCGGTGATGATGATGACCCCACCGGCGTATTCGCGTTGGCGGAGTTGCCTGAGCACCTCGACTCCCTCCATGCCTGGCATAAACAGGTCGAGAAGGATCAAGTCGGGCGGAGCTTGCTCCACCATCGAGAGAGCCTCGGGGCCGTCTTTCACACCGAGTGCCCGATAGCCACGGAGGCTGAGAAACTGAACGAGCAGGTCGCAGACCAACGGCTCATCATCGACGACGAGGATCGTTTCCCCCGTATCGGCCACGGCTGCGCTACCCGCCACCGGCAGAGCGGGAACGGATTTAACCGGAAGCTGCACCACCCGGTTGACGCTTTCGACCAGCACATCGAGCGACAGGCCCTTTCGGATAAAATCGGTCGCGCGTAATCCCCGCGCTAGATTTTCCTGTCCCTCGGTCGCCCCGCCGCCCAGAATGATCACCGCCGCATGGGGGTCGTACGCACGGATCTCTTTGAGGACGGTCAGCCCATCCATTTCAGGCATACGAAGGTCAAGAATGGTGACGCGCGGGGCCTGCTGGCGAAAGAGGGTCAGGCCTTCGACCCCGCTCGTCGCCGACAGCACCTGATACCCATGTCGGGTAAAGACGGACTGGATCAGTTCGCAATTCATACGATCGTCGTCGATAACCAGAATCTTGATCATATCTCAACCTCATGGACAGGACTGCGCAACGCACACTAGCAAGACACTGGTTCACTAGGAATCTCAGCCTAACACAGGCGATGCCGGCGGAAAAGAAAATGACAGGATCTCACTGGAGGTTAGGAGCCTGCCCGACATTGCCTTCGTCACGAGGCGCAAGAGGTGCGGCCAGATGCGAGGCCGCAGGCCAGGAAAAACCGGAGGCGTATTCACTGGAATACGTTGAGGATTTTTTCTGGCCGAGAACGACGCAGATGGTCGCGGATCGTTCGCCGCAGTAGAACGGTCAATGTCGGACAGGCTCCTAGGCAGAGGTCGAGGCTGTCGTCCCGAGGAGCGCGTCCACGAATGCGTCGCTCTGAAAATCCTGCAGATCCTCAACCGACTCCCCGACTCCGATCAGCCTCACGGGCAACTTGAGTTCTTCGGCGATCGCGACGACGATCCCTCCGCGAGCGGTGCCGTCGAGCTTCGTCAAGACCAAGCCAGTGACACCGACCGCTTGATGGAATTGACGGGCTTGGGACAGCGCGTTCTGCCCGACCGTGGCGTCCAGCACGAGGAGCACTTCGTGCGGCGCGCCAGGACATTCCCCCGCGATGACGCGCGTGATCTTGCGGAGTTCGTCCATGAGATTCGATTTCGTGTGCAGCCGGCCGGCCGTATCGATCAACACTACGTCCACCTGCCGTGCTTTCGCGGCGGCAATCCCATCGAACGCGACGGCGGCTGGATCGGCTCCATGGCGGTGACGGATCACGTCGACGCCGATTCGGTCGGCCCAGACTTGCAGCTGATCGATCGCCGCCGCGCGAAAGGTATCGGCAGCCACCAGCAACGGCACTGTCCCAGCCTGCACAAGCCGTTGCGCGATCTTGGCAATCGTCGTCGTCTTACCCACACCATTCACGCCCACCGCCAGGATGACGAAGGGCTTGGGACCTTTCGCGATCAGACGCTCCAATGACAGCCCTTGCACGGGCGTCAACACATCGAGCAGGGTGCCCCGCAATACCGTTTGCACTCGACCGGACTGTGAGGCATCGGTCCCTTGAAGCTGTTTCTTAAGGCGCTCCATCACGCGATCCACGACGCGGGTACCGAGATCGGAAGCAATGAGAGCCGCTTCGAATTCCTCCAAGAGGGCAGGATCCGCCGCACGGCCAAGCAGCCGATCCAAGGACCCGCGAACGACATCGCGCGTTTTGGTGAGCCCGTCACTTAGTCGCTGCAGCCATCCCATAGATCTACCCGTGATGCGTTCAATTCATTAGCAGGATACTGAAAAATTCCGCCGGACGGAGAAGGTTAAGGCTCAGGCTAAGGCTAAGGTTGAGACTAAGATGAGAATATCGGATCTTCACTCAACCTTGACCTCAGCCTGTTCATTACGGCACCCGCGCGATCGACCGCAGGATCATCCGTTCACGACGATGCATCCGGCGCGCTTCTTTCTCACTCCGCTCATGATCGTAGCCGCAGAGATGCAGAATGCCATGGACCAGCAGGCAGGCAAGTTCCTCGTCCAAGGACCGGCCGGCCTCTATCGCCTGTCGCCACGCCGTGGGCACCGAGATTACCACATCGCCCAGCATATCCGGCCTGAGGGGTGAGATGTGAGGCGTGCAAGCTTCCCGCATAGCAAAGGCCAGCACGTCGGTCGTGCGATCCTTGCCCCGATATTGACGATTGAGACTCCGCATCCGTTGATCGCTCACGAACAGGATGCCCAGCTCCGCCGACGTCTCCCCGACATCGGCAAGAATCGCCCGTGCCAGTTGACCCAAGCGCGCCTGGTCAAACGTAGTACGTCGGACCTGACTCTGTATGTGGATTGGCATTGTACCTATTCAGGAGTTCAGGCTGAAGGCCGAAGGCTGTAAGTTATCTCGCAAAATACGAATCAAACCATTCAGATGCCCGAAGTTTTGTGTGATCACGCATGATTGACCCTAAAAGCCTTCAGCCTATCTACCTGAGTAGTTGCCCTGGACTAATGTGACTGGCCCCAAGAATCCGTGAGCGGCGAGGAAGGGGTGGCAGGCTTCGGTTGTTTATTTTGCGGCGCCGGTGACGGTCGACGTCCCGCCGCGCCGGAAGAGGAGCCGGAAGATTGAGCGGGGTTTTGATGATGATCGTAGGCCTTGATAATATCCTGCACCAACTTGTGACGGACCACATCGCGCTCGTCGAAATAGACGAATTCGATGCCCTCGACGTCACGCAGAATCTCCCGCACCTCGATCAGGCCGGAGACCCGTTCGGGCGGCAAGTCTACCTGGGTAATATCGCCGGTGACGACTACTTTGGAATGGAAACCAAGCCGCGTGAGGAACATTTTCATTTGCTCCGCCGTGGCGTTCTGCGCTTCGTCGAGAATGACGAACGAATCGTTCAATGTGCGGCCTCGCATAAAGCCGAGCGGCGCAATTTCGATGTCGCCCCGCTCGATCGCGCGGGCAGCCCGTTCCATATCCATCATGTCGAACAGCGCATCGTACAGAGGGCGGAGATAGGGATTTACCTTGGCATACATATCGCCCGGCAGGAATCCGAGCTTCTCGCCCGCTTCAACAGCCGGCCGCGCCAGAATGATGCGGCTCACTTCTTTCTTCATCAACGCGCTTACCGCCATCGCCATCGCCAGATAGGTCTTCCCAGTCCCGGCTGGGCCGATTCCTATGACGATGTCGTGCGTCTCGATGGCTTCGATATAGGCTTTTTGCGTCGGCGTTTTCGGCGCGACGAATCGTTTCTTGGTGACGATAGTTGCCGCATTGGAGAGGAGTTCTTTGATCGGAGTCTCGGGATTCTGCCGGAGTGCGCTCAAGGCATGAGTAATATCGTCCGGCTGGAGCACCATCCCGTCGTTGGCGAGCGTGGCGAGTTCCGTGAGGACACGTTCCGCATGGCGGGTGGCGTCTGATGTACCGTCGAGGGTAAGTTCTTCTCCACGCGCCGAGAGGCGTACACCGAGGTCTTCTTCGATCAGCTTGAGGTGCCGGTCGTGGTGACCGAACAGAACGGCAGTATTGGTGCCTTCTCGAAGTTTAAGTTTACGCACAAGCGCTAAGGCGTTCTCCCTCCCTGCGGTGATCGTGGGGTGATTCTAACAAACCGAGGGAGGTGTGACAAGCAGAAGAAACAATGGCGCTGCGCGGACACCCTCACGCGCCATTGGGTTTAGCCGACGCGATCGGGGCAGGAAGGGTGAAGTCGAATTCCTGAAAAGCTTTTCCCCCTTGCCCATCTTCAGCGACGATGCGAACTCGCTGGCTGCCACGTTGGTCCGGAGGAATCTGCCAAACGAGATGCCCAGTGTTTTTGTCAATCACCATCCCCGGTGGCGCCGCTTCCAGTAGAAAACTGACTGGGTCGCCGTCACCATCGACCGCTTTCACCGTATACTCGTACCGTTCGCGACCAGTGAGCGCCGCGGGGGCAGAGACGATCTTCGGAGGACTATTGCCGAAATAGATCTCGGAGCGGACCGGCTTTCCTGCCGACAAGTGGTCCCGCGGGGTCACTTCCACCGCAAGCGTATCCTTGGTCTGAAATCCCGTGGTATCCAACGTCTGCTCAGGCCCCTGTTTCACGACTTTGTCGTTGCGCCACCAGCGAAAGTCGAACTGCATCTCGTCTTGATCTGCATCGACGGCCTCCATCTTTGCAAAGACAGGAGCATGCGGGTCATCCGGCCGCTCAATGGAAAGATTGGTGACGACGGGGGGGGTATTGCCGACCACCACGGGACCGGCTTGGTAACGAGTTCCTTGAACCGTGCCCCTCGTGGGCACAAGATCGACCGTCACACGATCACCACGCTTTAACATGCTCGGCATCAGTGTGGGTCCAGTCTGATCTCGAAGGGGGGCATCGTTGACCATCCACTGATACTGAAATCCAGCTGTACCGGACCGGCTCTCATCGGTCTCGATCATCACCTTGACCGTCTCGTTCAGGGTAATGGGGTCCGGGGCAATTGTGGCTAAACGGATGGTCGCGAGGCGCTGTGGAGAGGCATCGCTTGGAGAAGAGGACCCGTTGCTTGGGGCAGAACTCGAATTACACCCGATGAACAGGAGGGGGACAATAACACATAGCGATGGGAAGAGTCTTATGTACGCCACTGGTTGATGCGACGGTCTCGTTCGTTGCTTGAACACTGCTTTGCCCCTGCCGGTTGAGCCGGGAGGAACCAAGAGGCTGGTCCCTCCCAACTCTATTGAACCTTCACTCACTTTCGATCACGCTCCCAAGACATATACCGACTCCAGGGAGAATTCGGCCCAGAGAAAGATGTACACGCGCTGCTCCCCGTACTATCCTGGCTACAAACCGTGCCCGGATCTTTCTTCTTGGCACAGGTTCCTCCAGTACAAGTGCCTCCCGTCCCGGCGATATGAACAGCGACTTGCGAGGCCACCCCCTCGCCAATACCAACTCTAGTATTGCTGTTCGTATTTGCGCCGGAGGCACTGGTCCCGATGATCGGAGACGAGTAGGCCGAGCCGGTCTTGTAATACAACGCGTAGAGATAGCTCGTTCCGGTCGCAGCGCAGAAATCATTCGTGGGAACGAGCGTCGGAAAGAATACCGCTCCAGAAAATACGACAGGGCTGGACACCGACCGCTCTGCCGACGTGCCGGCCGCAGTCACCAGCTTGACGTACCATCCATCCTTGTTCAGGATCAACCCCGCCATCGAGTTGGCTCCCGTGGTGACATCAGTAAGCGTAGGATTGTTCGGGTCCGTCATTTGGTTCGTCCCAGGCGCACAGACGATACAGACCACCGCATTCGTGGTATTCACCAGATCGGCGTTATTGCAATTGGTGCCGGCGGTGGTGGTTTCCGGGAGGGTGCACCCCGAGTTCATCACCTTGTCTTTAATTCCGAACAGATACTGTTGTTCGGTATTGGTCTTGTCGGAGTTACTCAAATAGCGGCCCGTTCCGAAGAAGACCCAGACCTTATTCGCATCATCGATGGTCACCGACGGCCCGGTCGTCACCGGCCCCATTTCCACTGTCGTACTGCTCGACGCCGTATAGTCATTGAAGGTATCGATCATCTCCGTAGGTGATCGGCTGCCCCCGTTGTTCACACCCCAAGTCGAGGTGCTGCAAGGAGCGTTCGTACAACCGCTGGTGGTCAGCCGATACATCTTGCCTCTCCAGGGCAGAGATCCGTCGTGGATCGTGCGCCCGAAGTAGGCGACATCGTGCCGATAGTCGAAATTCCTATCGATCGCCACGATGTTACCGACAAACGACCGCCAGGAACCGATTGACATCGTAGTCACCTGCGAATTCCCTGCTCCAGGCCCGACTTTCAAGTCCACAGCATACAGATTGGCTGATTGCGCTGGAGCAGCCGGCAAGTCTGCCCCATAGCCGTTGGGCCCCGAACCGAACAAGACCATCCACTTCGCATTGGTGTTATCAGTCTTCGCATCCGCTGTGGGACTCACACGCATCACCGCCGGAATGCTGGCCGTAAGCCCCAACCCGGCATTGCTGAAGCTCCAGAGGAGTTTGGGATCGACATCCGGATTGGTGATATCGAGCACAAAGTACGCGCTGTAGAACGTGCGGGACACCCCGCCGATAGTGACTGTCATCGGAGGAGCGCCCGTGCCGGAAGCACAGTTTCCACAGCTTCCTCCCATGCGGAACCCCCCGATCAGAATTGTCCCCCAGCCGTTCGGATGGTCTGCGTCCGGCGTGAAGATCCGCACATCCGTCACCGTAGGCTTGAGATCCACGTAGTAGACATGGGTGTAATCGGCCCTGGTCAACCACTGCAACTGCGGCAGGAGTTGATAGGGAATGAACCCCCAGAGCTCGTCCCCGAGCGGACGGCCGCTGCTGTTGTCGGTGGGGTTCTTCGTGTACCAGCCATGTTCGATAATAGGGCTGGCGACGGTTCCCGTGCTCGGATCGTCGCTCTTGTGGTAGAATCCGCCGTTAAAGGCGTGCAACATTCCGTCGTTCGCGCCGACATAGACGACTTCACGGCGATCTTTCCATCGTAAAAAGAAATCTGTGTAGGAAGTATCTCCATACGTAAGATCGTAGTTCGCGCGCGGCGCAGCCACAATGGTGGGCGTCGAGTGGATGGGGTCGCCCAGTTTCCACACCTTGTAGGTGCCGCTGCCGAGCGGCACTTCCAGCATGCGCGTGCGAAGCCCAGCGATTTCATCCCCGCGAACGAAATTGATGATGTTGTCCGCCGTATAGGGGGCGGCGCCGGCCCGCAGGTATGGACTCAACGTTCCCGAATTCGTGGTACTGAATTGCATCTGCTCGCCCGCATCCACGAGTCCATCGTTGTCGGAGTCCACCCACGTGAGCAGATTTCTCGCCGAGGAGGCAAGGTTGGCCAGCTGTTTGCCCCCTTCCCAGAAGGGACGAATATCTTTTAGCTCCAGGCCCGGGATTGTCGGCGTCGCACTGTCGGCAGCCCCGTCGCCGTTGGAATCCCCGTACTTGTCAACCAGCACTTTCCCATAAGTAAGACTGGATGGAACATTGTCGTAATGGGTCTTGATGATGTAATCGTTTTCGTAGATTAATTTTCCGTCCTGATCCGTATCTTCTCGGAAATTCCCGATGTGATCGATGAACAAACCTTGCGCATACCCGGTCCATCTCACATTGGCTCCACCCTGCCCGACGGTGCTGGTATAGAAGTACGCTTGATAGACGCTCCCTTCACCGGTGGCAGAGGTGGCCAACACAGAAATAGCCGTTCCGGACGAACTCTTCCGCAAGATCGCCGTAATGGTGGCCATCAATCTATCCTGTAAGTCGTCCACATTGGAGGACTCAAAGTAGTTATCGGGAATTCCGTCGGTCCCCGGCGCGCCGGTCGCATTGACGACCTTGTCCCACTCAGTTACCAAGTCAGGAAGGTTATTGTTGTTGCTGTCTTCGAACCCACCCAGTTGGGCGGTGTGCATCAAGAGTTCTCTTCCCGCGATGTTGCCGAAGGCGAAAAATGTGTAGACCGAAATGTTTTGGAGCCCATCCAAACAATGCCCGGTTACGCCAAGCCCGGCAATTGTCCCATCCGTAAGGGCTGGGGCGGTTCCGTTACAGGGCCGGAGGTCATTTGTGTGAGCCCAATAGGCCACGTCATCCAGATAGTGGTTCCCACTGCTCCCATAGTCCGTCTTGTGCTCGCCTGAGGTCCCAGTGGCGGCTGGGTTTGTCCCGATCAGATAGGGAGCGGTGGTGTTCACATTGGCGTTACATGTCGCATTAATGGGAGCCGTAGGACTGCTCACATCCGCTCCCGTACAGTGAACCCCATGGTGTCCGTGCGCGTAATCCTGGATCCCTGCTGGAATATTGGTATCCTGGGTCGGTTCCCCGTCCGTCACGATGATGACGAACGTTTTGCAGCAACGAACCTGCGTGGACGTCGTGGCCCAAGCAGGCGTGTAGTTGCTTCCAAAAAAGTACGGATCCCGTCCGCAGGCGTTGGTGATATAGCCGGCCCCAGCCGTACAGGTTTCGGCGCCGGTCAGCGCGGAAATTTCAGACGCTCCTATTGAACCCACCCCCGACGCCCCAAAGGCCACGCCGTTCGAAATGCCTCCGGCAAAGGCGATGGGATAGACATAGGCATTGGTCAGGTACGTGGAATTGATCTGTGCAATATAGCGGGCCGTTTCATAGAGAGACTCGGACAGAGGCGTCCAGGTCGAGGGAAACGACTCCCCAACCGCATCCACCATGGCCGCCGTATTCGTATTGAAGGTTTCCACGGTCGATCCTGAAAAATCGATCGATTGGCGAGAACCGAGGCCCACGAGCATCCTGGCTCCGTCGCCGGATGGTTTGAATTCAAACAGCCCAAACCGCGCCTGAGTGCCAATCTGCTGAATGACCCCCGTCGGCTCGGCACTGAGCCCAATCTTGAGTTGATACTTTCTTACGCTGTAGGAATCTGAGCAGTTGCTATTAAATGAGCTGTCGTTATCGACACAGAAATAGGCCGCGTCGGTGCCAATATAGATGGTTGGGTTGCCCGTTTTGTCGGCATTAGGTATTCTTCCTACATAGGTATTGGCGCCGACTCCTGCATTGTAGTCAATTCTCGCTTGATGCGTACTGACTCCTGTCGCCTGTGCCACGACCGTTTTCAGCGCGGGAGTCCCATTCGTCGGACAGGTCCCGTCCGCAGCACGAGTGACAAAACAGTCGCCACCGGTCATCGCTCTCTTGAGGGCATCGAACCGTCTGAAGGTCGCCCAATTCAACAGGTTGCCGTCCCATTCGGCGTTCCCACAGGCCGTCGCCAAGGTGGCCTTCGTCGTGCCGGACACGAAGCGCGTGTCGGTCGTATTGTAGGTGTAGCAAGTCAGAGAATCGAAGTAGCCTGAATAACTGGTCGTGTTCGTGAACGTGAGGTCAGTGCCGACAGTAAGGCAGTCTCCGTCGTCATTACGGTCACAAGCCAGGTTCGCCATACTGCCGGAGTTATCGAGCAGCAGCAAGATGTTGGGCGCGACCTGGTCACTGACGAAGGGCGGCACGGCATAGTACTGGTCCATCGTTTGGGCCTGCAGCGCACTGGGCCCCACGAGACAACCCACCAAGGCCAGCATAACGGTTCCACGAGTGGCGATACTCCGGCTCTTCATGGCACCCTCCGTTCTTGTTGCACGAAACATAGTGTCCACCGTTTCCCTGTTACCTGGGCAGAGTCACGATCATCTTGTCGATCATGTTGCTTTGTTCTTTCGTAACGTGAAACTTCACCTCAGCGGTCACCACAAGGCGACCGGGATCCAGCACCCTTCCATAGTCGTCAAACATGACAACGTCCGGCGTCACGCCATAGGTCCGCCCATCGATGTCGAGCGTCTTTTCATAGATGGCGGTGATCGTACCGCTTTGATCGCCGACCGTTATCGAAGGAATGGGTTGGTCGTCGGCTAACGTGACGCCGACGCTCATGAAGGAGAGGGCTGTCACTGCCAACACCATTATCCCGGCGCACGCAAGCAATCGACTGTGCCCACTCATCTGGTGGCCTCGCTTGAGGTCCTTCGTCTTTTCCTCCGTGTGAGCGTCGGCCATCATGGTGATCCTCCTCTTCGAGCTTAATCTCAGCGGCCGCAGGTCTAGTACTGTCTCCGCTGACAGTAAGCACCGTTGTTATTGCAGACGTACACCGCTCCGACTTGACTGGTGAGCCCCGTAGTCACGTTTGTCGCCACACAGGTGATTTGATAAAAGTAATCCAACAGCGAGGCCGCGCCGGTGGTGGGATCAAACTGGCTTCCGAAGGCAGGATTCACATACAATCGGTCAATGTCGCCGAACACCGCGTAGCTACCCACTGTCATCGCCAGGTTTGGCACAGAGCCCGCTCCGACCGGAAAGTCCAGGTTGCCTCCATCCTTTATCAGCTCACTGTTCAACGCGGCGAGATTCGCGACCGGCACCGGCCCGGGCGGGACCGCATTGGCGAGCAATGCTGCCGGCACGGTCTTGTTTTCGAGAAACTGAATGAGCACGTTCGCGCCGGTGCTCACACAAGACTCCGCCGCGTCCATCGAGGCTTCACTGGCGCTGACGCCACCGGAAATTTGCCGCTCAAATCCCGTGACGGCAAGGATCGAAATTCCCATCAGGGTCATGATCAGAACCACCATCATGACGGTGATGAGACTTGCCCCTTGTTCGTCCCTTACCTGTGACCACTTGCGCCACTCAATCATCGTCATCTTCCTTCCCGGTTCAGGACCAGGGTCTCGCGTTCCTTGTCTCCACGGTCCTGGTCAGCACCCGTCGGCGCACCGATGCATAGGGAGGAATCTGGGCCCCCGCATCCCCGGCAATAAAGACGCCTCCAGCATGGGGATGGTCATCGACCGTGAGAAATGTGGTGGACAGGACTCCCGGTCCTGCCTGTGAATTCCCTTCTCCAAACCCACTATCGATCGATTGTTGTCGGGCAACGATCGACACTTGAACCATTTTGATTGCGGACGGTGTCATGGGTGGATTGTTGCTCCAGATCTGGTTCGAGATGTAATCCCCTTGATCGAAGATCAGGTTCGCATTCAGGTCATCAATCAGACCCTCTGGCACAGTGGGAGGCACCGTCAACCGACAGCCATCGCAGGCATAGGCGAACTGGAGATCCTCGATCCCGTTGACGATCGGCACGCAGGGGCTCGCCGCGACATTGCAGTTCGGAAGGACGCGACCAAAGGAGGCGGCCGTAGCATTCGCGATCCCGCGAACCAAGCAGGGAGCATTCCCTCCACAGATACCAAAGAAGTCTGCACCGGGAGTACCCCCAGCCAGCTGGGGAATGACTTGATAGGTGATACACTGAAGGATAAATATTTGCGTCCCCGTCGGAATCACTGTGTTTGGTCCAGGCTCTGGAACAGTTAATGGGATTGGAGAATTCGCGCCATTCACCCGATACATGACGGCGCCGCCGAGCGAAATATAGGAGTTGGCGCCGAACCCCGCCGCGGTCATAGCGGGAAGGATGGCGGCGTTGATCGTCACATTTGCAAAGCCCGCTCCGCCTAGACCAAGTGGAGCAGTAGTCTGCCAAGGCGGCGGAACAGGCGGAACACCTGGCCCGCCATAAAATGTGAGGGGCACCATGAGCGAGATTGAATCCGGCCCTGTATCATTGACCCCGACGGTCGGATTGTTATCCCCCGGAAGTATCGGCACTGGAGTTGCGCCAATTCCACAGTTCCCAACTGGAGGCGGACTCTTTGAGAGATCAATTTGAGGCCCAAAGCCCGCCATCTTGATGTCGTGGGTGATCATCTCCATGGCCCTACGCGCGTTCTGTTGGGCATCGGAAGTTTGCTCATTGGCCCGCACAGCTTTGCCGGTCATGGTCAGCGCAGCCATGCCGGCTAATACGATCACGGAGGTTATCGTGGACGCCACCATGATCTCGACCAGCGTGAATCCCTGCTCCTCTGGCTTGCCCCATGATCTCATTTCCTGCATCCACCCCTTTCCCTGCCGGCTTCTCAGTCTGGTGCGATCATTGTGTTTAACGTGACGGCTTTGGTCCCTGGTACCCAGGCTGCCGTCCCCCCGGCAATGGTGTTTCGACTTGATCCAACCCAAACGACGTTCACGTTAACGTTGTTTTGATTGAGTGTCACAGGTCCCACGGCCGCCACTGTAACCGTCGCGCTGACCCCTACCAATCCCGACGCAAAGAGGCGGGCTTGCCACTGCAGACAATCTCCTCGCGCTATCGGCTGATTCAGCGCATTCTGTGTGCAGAGTGCGGGATTCGCTGAGTTCAGATTCATCCCGTGATAGCCATTCACGAGGTTCCGCCGATTGAATTGCATCCGTTCGACGAGCTCCGCTGCAAGGTTCGTGGCAGTCGTAATTTCACTGCTGTCACTGTTGCGCGTGAACGAGAGTGTCGTCATCGCTGCTAATCCGAGCAACCCAATGGCAAGAATAGCCGCCGATGCCATGACCTCGATGAGCGTGAACCCCTGCTCTTGTCGAATCCGGCTTGTCATCATTTTGTCATCATATTGTTAGCGCGCACGTTGTCGTTCATCGCAGAACACCTCACAACATCACAAGCCTGGTGATTCCGCCTAACCCGATGTTAACGATATATTGTTGCGTTGGAGCTGCTCCCGCAGTTCCTACGACCGTGATCGTCTGTACTCCTACACCAGGCGCACTCGTCCTCATCCCATCGGAACTAAACATGACGACCCCACCGCCTGGGATGGCGCCGCTGTTGAAGGTTAATGCCGTCATATGTACCGCATCAAACCCATTCCTAAAGACCTGAACACCGGCGGGATTGGTGGTGGTCATAGAAACCACCCCGCTCACCAGCACGATTCCGACGGTCAGAGTCTGATTCGATGTCTGCGCTCTGGTCTGGGTCATCACAAGAAAGCGGGTGATCTCGGCAGCCGTGGTTTTCGCTTGATAGTCTATGTACATCCGCCCGAAATTCGGTATGGCTATCGCCACGGCGATCCCGATAATCGCCACGGCGATTATCACCTCGATCAACGTAAACCCTGCCTGCCGTGGCAGAGACCCTTCGCGTCTTGCCGTACTAGATACACCCATAGCTGGCCGCCAATTGAGCAATTGGCATGCCGACTATTTCGCTTGGCCTATGAGTTTCAACTCATTGATTTTACATACACTCTGCAACTTATGGAGAGGGAAGACTTATGCAGATTTTCGGAGAAGACTGACAATTTGTGTCAGAATGTGGGCGTATTTTGTGCCATCCAATCATGCGAAAGATCAGCCGCAAAGCGGTGGAGTGAGTGTTGGAAACTAGTCTGGAAGGCTCGATACGAGGATCTTTGTTCTAGGGTGCAGATTAAACTTGTGGCCGTTGCAAGGCCATGCTCCATGGAGTGCAGGTCCGGCCTGGTAATGAATGAGGGAAATGGGGGCATCAATTGCGATCTATGCTGTGAAAGTTTTGACCGTCCGGTTTGGAGTACCTGTCGAAATCTCCCCTCACTTCATCGCCACGACCCTGACCTGCTGATAGGTAGTCTCTCCGCGCAGGACTTTTTGTATCCCGTCTTGTACCAGGGTCGACATCGCTTCTTTCATTGCCAAGCTGAGCATGTCGGCGGTCCTGGCTCTGGACTGGATGAGCCGCTTCATCTCTTCCGATCCTCTTAACAGTTCGTGCAAGGGAATCCGCCCCTTGAAGCCGGTTCGATTGCAGGCCTCACAGCCACGTCCACGGTACAGACTCCAATCAGTTGTGTATTCGATGCCGACGGTGGACCAGTCCTGCATGCCGTACCCCTGCACCAATTCGTCGTACTCCCGCTGGCTCGGATGATAGGCCTCTTTGCATTGGATACAGATTCGCTTACACAGGCGCTGGGCAAGCACTCCCAGCATGGCGTCGGCAAAGTTGAAGGAGTCGCACCCGAGATCCAGCAAACGGATCACCGTTTCAACTGCGCTGTTCGTATGGAGCGTACTGAGCACCAAGTGGCCCGTGAGCGAGGCTTCAATGGCGATGTCGGCGGTTTCTTTGTCCCGCATCTCGCCGATCATGATGACGTCGGGATCGGCACGCAAAAACGCCCTCATCGCAGTCGCGAAGGTGAGACCGATCTTCGGATGGACCTGGACTTGGCGGAGACCGTCCTGGGTGATTTCAATGGGATCTTCGGCCGTCCAAATCTTTCGTTCGTCGGTATTGATGTGTTTGAGAATTGCGTGCAAGGTCGTCGTTTTTCCGGACCCGGTCGGACCGACACAGAGGATGATGCCGTGGGGTTTCTCCGCAATGGCTTGAATGACCTGCAAAGTGGCGGGGGCAAATTCCATCGCGTCGAGCGGCATCGGTTGCTTGGCCGTCAGGAGACGCAGCACGACATCTTCGTCCTGTCCTGAGGTAGGCAGGGTCGCGACGCGTAATTCGACCTCTCGATCCTTCGTCAGCCGGTACCGGATCTTACCATCTTGGGGTTTGCGTCGTTCGGCGATGTCAAGATTGGCCATGACCTTGATGCGTGACACGACCGCACGCCGATAAGCCGCGGGAATCCTCATGTAGGTGAAACAGGTACCGTCGATGCGCAGGCGCACAGCCATGTCTTGACGATCCGCGTATGGTTCGACGTGAATGTCCGATGCGCCGAGGCGGTCGGCTTCGGCGATCACTTGATTGGTTAGCCGCACAATGGCTGAGTCGTTCTCGTCGATCCCGCCGGATATGGGGTCTATGGCAGGCTCAAGATGGATTTCATTGATCAACTCACCGAGAATGGCGCCGATGGACCCGCTGGTTCCCTGGCCCTTGGCCAGATGGAGAAACTGTTCGATGTCTCGGCGCAAACCTACGGCATAGCGAATGGTCATCCCTGGAAATGTGCGCCGCACGTCCCAACCCTTATCGAGATCGTGCGGATCGCTGGTGAGCACGTCGATGAGTGAGCCTCGACGCGTGATCGGCAGCCAAAGGTTCTTCTTGAGATAGTCGACGTTGAGCGTTTTGAGCAGGTCGGCATCGATCACCGTTCGTTCGTCATAGGGCAGATAGGGGCATTGATAAAAGTCGCTCAAGGCGGACCCCAATGCGTCCTTCGGAACACGATAGCGGTCAAGAAGCACCGTTTCGAGATCGAAGGCGCCATTTTTCGAATCGTCGACCGCTGCCACTACGTCGACCTGACTGATGATTCCGCGATAGACCAGCGTATCCAGCACATTCTGCTCAATCGTGCAACGAGAGAACTTCGACGCACGGCCGCCCTTCTTCCCTCCAGTCCCACCAGCCACCAGATCCGTCTCAACCGTCACGCGCAATGCCTTTCGTTCTCGCCTTCTGACTAGCCCGGTCTATCTGGTTCATCCGGTTTGTCTGGTTCATCTCGTTGACCTTATTAACCAAACAAACGAGACAAACAAAATACCAGTCTTCCTCCGCTGGCGGACTTTTTCAGCATCCGGCTAGTACTTCGCCAGCCAGGTTCCCGGCGCCCGATACACAACCGGAACCCCTTGAAAGAGTCCCTGCGCCAAATCGGCGTTGTACCAAACCTCGATACCGACGCCGGTTCCTATCGACGTCACGCTCTGTCCTGCCATCATCGCCCCATACAGATGAGCGGATCGTTCAATCCTAATCGCGCCAGCCGCATATAGCAGACCGTTGACATGGATGCCGGACAATTGCACCGGTACCCTTGTCCCTAGCGACTCTGTCCCAGGCTGTGATGGGCTGAGGGCTGGGACAGATTTCCCTGCTGCGCGAGGTCTGCACACCACATGACCCTGAACGACCAGAAGCCCTTCAAAATAGTCCATATCCAGAACCAGCGTTCCCATATTATCGGCACGCGGGGGTTGCCCATCGACTGTGTCGATGAAGATCAATCCACGATGGTCTCCGATGACATGAGATTCCAACGCATCTGTAGACGTGATTCCCTGATCCGAATCCGAGGCCCCCTGCGGATGGAGCTGCCCCATACGATCGAGTCGATAATAGGTTCCCCAGCGCAGCGCGATCTTCTTGAGCGAGGCGTAGTCCCACTGATCGAGCCTCACCCCGGGCGTCGGATATTGCTGCTGGTGCACATTTTCAGGAAGCGGAGGATTCACACTCTGGCCTGGTGGAGGAGCGATGACCGAGACGGTTCCTCCAATCCAATACTCCGTCCAGCGATCCTGCGCATACAGCATCTGGTCATACGACTGACCGGTGACTGGGGCTGCCGTACTCTTGAGGGCTACATCTTCGACTCGCTGCACTGTAAGATCGCCCAATACCCGTTGATCGCCCCAATGAACCATGACGGGAGATTCACCGCCTGGCTGCATGGCGCCGAGAGTCTGTCCAACTTGCACCGCCGCACGAACCGCAGGAATCGACAGAGCCCCAAGTTGAAGCTGAACTGTTCGTGTGACCGGCCGGTGATCGACCGTCGTAACCGTGACCTCAACCGTGCTCAGCAAGCCTGGCTGCAGAGGACCATACACTTTCAACTTCAGAATACGACCAAGTCCTCCCAGGGCACGGGAGAGGCCGCTGGGGGAATCGTTGAGCGTCTGATTGTCCGCCTGGTTCGCCGCATCAAGGAGGATATCGGGACGGTCAGCAGTCCCGACAAACTGCGAATGCCCGGCTGCGTTGAAGAACGACGGCCCGCTCGTGAAATCTCCCTGGCGCTTCACGAGCAATCCAGCAATGGATGCCGGGGTGACACTCGGATCGTGAAACCAACTCATCACGACATCCGCCGCACCGTCGGCAAACTGTTGCGCGACGTTGTCCTCTTTCATGGCGCTGACGCCCGGTCCATCCTGACCGGCCAGATAGAGAGATGTCATGCCGGCGACCCCAAGCAGAACGATCAGCATGAGCGACGTGAGAAGCACGTGACCCTTGTCGCACGGATTCATGAATTCTGATGCGCGCCGTTCTCCCATCTTCATATCCTCACTCCCATGCTTATTGGTGGCGCCGCCGTTATGTCCGGAGGCTAATCTCTCGAACCGCACGAGTCCCTCGGTCGAGTATCATCACTTCAACAACAACCCGTTTGACGAGCGCCGGCTGTGTCACGGCCTGCCCCATTTCATCCCAGTAGGAGAACCGAACCTCCCTGATATCTCTGACCAAGACACTCGCGCCGCCATCAACCTGTCGCAGCAACCTCAGAACACCCTGGTCATCGCGACGGCTATAGTAACGGACATGATTCAGGAGGGAGACAGAGGCTCCGGATGGGATCGCCCCCGTCAGCGGCTGCGTCACCGTAAGCAGACGCCGTTGTCCATTACGAGCCAGTGCCAGCGTCTCACAGCGCTCGACCCAACAGGCCACAATGGTCTTCCGATCCTCCCATCCTTGCCCATCTTCGACCAGCAGAGCCGTTTGGCCAATCGCCGCCGCTGCCGTGACCGTCGTCGAGAGGCCGTACAGATTCGCCGAAAACCCCACTGAGTCCGAAGCCACCGTGGTGAGGGAACCGGACCCTGCGAGCCGCAACTCCTGCTCAAGAACTTCTAATCCAATGCGAAGATCTTGCTGTTGGGCAACCTCACGTTGCTGCTTCATAAACTGTTGTTGGAAATAGGACAGGGCCTGAAGCGTGGCGCCCAAGACGACCAGCCCAGCCGCCATGGCAAACATCAGCTCGGTCAGGCTGGTTCCTGTCTCTGTCCGTACTCTACGGTGCATGCCTCTTGTATGCCGTCCTGACCTCATCCTGTCACTCCCAGTGCTACACGTTACCGGCTCCCAACGAATACTGGATTGGCCCTCAGGGTGCCGACACGTACTTCACGCTGGCCTTCGCTAGCTGTGTAGACTGCACGAGCTTCAATCAAGACATGCCCTGAGGCCGACAGTGAACCGGAACGGCTCGGCGTCACCGTCCAGACCAATTGGACGCTATCCTGGTCCCAACTACCTGAGTACACCCCATCACCTGCCAGCACATCGCCGCCTGCTCCATCGTCATGCATGACAAGGTCTGGGACGCCATCATGATTCAGATCGTCCAGCAGGAGCCGATCCCATCGCACAGATCGTTTCGCTTCGATCCGCGATTCCGCCATCGCCAGGGCACGCGTCGCCAATATCCCTGTTCGAAAACTCCGTTCTGCCGCCTGAAACGCCCCCATCGCACCGACCAGCCCGATCATTGTCAGCGTCATCGCCACCAGCACTTCGGCAAAACTGGCTCCTCCCTCTGTAAGAAATAATCGATCCCGCTTCATGAGACGGACACTCTTCCGGTGATGCTCACAGTGAACGTGGTTTCCCCACCCTGACTATCTCGCACGCGAATAGTTGTGGGAGTCACCGACCGACCGCTAGGATGAAATAGAAGCTCAGGGCCGGCGGTTGGCTCCTCTACGATTACTCCCTTGTCCGCGTACTGATAGACGTGCAGGATGCCCTCGGCATCTGCACGTCGAAGCGTGATTGTACGGCCCTCTCGGTCGAATATGACCCGAAGGCGCTCTCGCCTGGCCATCGCCAGTTGTCTGGCAAGCCGAAGCTCCGAAGCAATCTCTGCGGTGGCGCTGCGCGCCTGAACCCTCGCGGCCACTGTCTGATAACTCGGCACGGCCAATACAGCTATGATGCCCATAATTGCCAGTCCAATGAGGAGTTCTGTCAGACTCCAACCTTGTTCCAGTAGTTGTGATTCTCTCGGCATGCTCCCCTCTCGCAGAAGAGTTCTCCTTACGAGGATGAACGTGGTCTCCAAGACCCGTGCCCACGCTGGTCCACGGCCAGATAACTGACTGATTGGTGAGGAGCGGGAGCAGAATACTTCGCAAGTTCACACGGTTTCGCGTTGTCACGAGGAAACATGGAAGCGGAGCTGGCCTGTGCGCTGGCCGAGGAGGAAGAAGAAAACCAGAAGAATACCTCAATATTTAGATACAGGGATTTACTCGAAGAGATACAGGGGGAGCGCTAGAAGGTAGGGCCAAGAAAGCCTTGATACCAATCGAGGAGCGGTTGGGCGAAAAATAGGGAGAGGAGCGCTCCCAACACAAGGAAGGGGCCAAAGGGAATATAGTCATCACGCTTGGTGATACGCAAGGCGATCAAGCTGATCCCGATGATAGAACCAGTGAGCGAGCCGATCATGATGGTGAGGAGCGCCAGTTTCCAGCCAAGAAACGCACCGATCATCGCCAGCAACTTGATATCGCCACCTCCCATTCCCTCCTTACCAAAGAGATAGGGACTCAGCCAGGCCAGGAGCCAGAGGATGCCGCCTCCCACGGCGAGGCCGACCACAGAATTGATCACACCCACCGGCAACACGGTCACGGCTCCCAGAAGTCCGACCACCATTCCCGGTAGGGTAATGACGTTGGGGATCATCTTATGGGTGAGATCCGTTCCCGTCACCACAACCAACGCCGAAAATAACAGGGCATAGAGAGCAGTCGTCCAAGTTGGACCGAAGTACCATAAGATGGTGAGATAGCCGAGGGCATTGGTGACTTCGACGAGGGGGTAGCGTATCGAAATTGGCGTGCGGCAAGCCCGGCAGCGTCCACCAAGCCACAGATAGCTCAAGAGAGGAATATTGTCGTAGAACTCGATAGGGTGGGTGCACGAGGGACAATGGGAACCAGGCCAGACGATCGATTCGCCTCGGGGCAGTCTGAAGATGCAGACGTTGAGGAAACTGCCGATCAGCGCGCCGAGGATCCCGACCACACAATAAAAAAGCCATTCGTGCATAATCGTCTCAGGAACAGACTCCGGCTCGAAACACACTGATCGCTTTGTATGCCAAATGAAATACACTAGGCAGCTTCACTGGAACCGACCTCCTCTAGTTTACTTATGGCCAGAGGGCTCTTATAATCGCTGTCTGCTGGACGAGAGTGACTCTTGACCTTACTCCGTCACGGTGAATTATACCGTACTACTTTATTCGATAAAGGAGAACATGATAATGGCACGGACTGCAAAGACAAAAACCAAACCTTCTCTGGCCGATCTGACCCCGCCACCCCGCAAGAAGCGGCCTGAATCGCTCACCAGCCGGGAGAAAGAAATTCTCGAACTGATTTGGGCCGGGTTCAAAAACAAGGAAATCGGTCAACGGCTTAAAATCAGCGTCAAAACCGTCGAAGCGCATCGGGCCAACATGATGAAAAAGATGCGCGTCTCGAACACCGCTCAGCTGCTCAAAACCGCGATCCAGGACGGGACAATCAAGATTCGGTAGGCGCCGCCATCGGAGGGACATTCTTGATTGTCCCG
>Ga0209515_10001434_pt1 | contig 40188 bp, 42 predicted proteins | sample Subgroupgradi54m_FD_187454 | JGI IMG/M metagenome (GOLD analysis project Ga0209515, IMG submission 187454) | Subsurface groundwater microbial communities from S. Glens Falls, New York, USA - GMW60B uncontaminated upgradient, 5.4 m (SPAdes)... ... | reverse complement strand
AGGCCGGCGCCCTGCACGTCGTCCTTCTTGTCGGCGTCCTGCTTGGCGTAGGTGACGTACAGGACGTCGCCGAGGTTCTGCACGTTGAACGGTGCATAGCCCGACGGCAGCGTCGGATCGAGGAAGCTGCCCGGCAGGTCGACCTGGGCCGGGGCACCCTTGAACACTTCGATCTTGCCGGCCCTGAAGTTGGCCGCGTAGAGGTAGGTGCCGCCCAGCGTATTGCCGAGCGCCGCACCCTTGTAGACGTTGTCGTCGGAGCCGACGACCAAGGTCTCGGCCGTGTTGCCGATCCCGCCGCGCCATCCCGACACCGTGCCGTCTTCGCTGACGAAGATGAACACGTCGTTGTTGAACTTGCCGGCATTGCCGTTGAAGACCTGGCCGGTCGGGTTGCCGGCACCGGGGATCGTCACCGACAGCGGCAGCGTCGTCACCTGGGTCGCCGGGTTGACGCGGTACACCTGCGAGGTGCCGCCTCCGTTCGACGAGACCCAGAACGCACTCGTCGGGCTGTACGACATGCCCCAGGCGTTTGTCAGGTCGGAGTCGGTGAGCAGCGCGGGGTGCCCGATCGGATCGTCGGACACCAGGTTGAGCGGAGCGAAGAACTGAACCGCCCAGGCTTGCGAGGCTGTCAGCAGCAGGCCAGCAGCGCACAAGCCGGCCCAGTGACGCATTGGAGTGTTGGACATGCGGGCCTCCTTCGATGGAGCGGTTCGGCATTGGCCAAGATGAACCTGCCGCTGGTTTGCCCCACAAGCCACTACGAATAGACCCCGCGTGGGCCAACGTCAAGGCCGGACACCCCCCCTAAGCAGGGCAGGTCGGTGGGCATGCCGAATGCTCAGCACGCGAGGGGCGACACCGTGGCCGTCGCCGGTGCAACGCTGCGCGACGCGACGAGGCGCGAAGCGTGAGTCAGGGAGAAGCAAGGCGGTAAGCGGGGACCTGGAGCACACCTTGGCAGGCAGCAACACCATCATCGGCGTCCCGTTCGAGTCGGAAAACTCTCTTCAGTCCATGATCGTCGATCAGCCCGAACCGGTCACCGCCGATTCGGAAACGGCGCGGCGCCTGTTCAAGATCCGCGCCGCCGATTCGTCGGGGCATCGCAGCTCGGCCAGCATCCTGATCAACCGCATGTATGCAACACGCGGCTACCCATCGAACGGGCTGCCGGCCGAGGCCGTCCCCGACCGCATCACGCTGACGGCGAGCGACCACGACAACGTCATCGGCACGATCTCGGTCGGCTTCGATTCCTCGCTCGGCCTGTTGTGCGACGAGCTCTACCTGGAAGAGATCAACCTGCTGCGCGAGCACGGACTGCGGGTCTGCGAATTCACCAAGCTGGCGATCGACAGCGTGGTGCGCTCCAAGCGCGTGCTGGCCTCGCTGTTCCATGTGGCCTACATCTATGCGCACCGCATCAAGGGCTTTGATCGGCTGCTGATCGAGGTCAATCCGCGCCACGTCAAGTACTACGAACGCATGCTCGGCTTCGTCGTGTCGGGGCCGAAACGGATGAACCGCCGCGTCGGCGCACCGGCGATGCTGATGACGCTCGATTTCCAGCACGCACGCGACGAGATCGGGCGCCTCGGCGGCCGGCCCGAATCGAGCGAGCACGAGCGCTCGCTGTATCCCTATTTCTTCTCGGTCGCCGAAGAGGCCGGCATCGTGAGCCGCATGAACCGGTCCGACTCCACCGACACCTTTCCGGCCCCGCTGTGAGCGCCGCCTCGGGCTTCTCGTACGACACGGCCTTCTCCCGGAACCTGGGCTGGGTGACCGAGGCCGAGCAGCAGCGCCTGAAGGGCTCGCGGGTCTGCATCGCGGGCATGGGCGGCGTCGGCGGCGTCTATCTGCTGACGCTCGCGCGGCTCGGAGTCGGCGCGTTCACGCTCGCCGACTTCGACACCTTTGCGCTCGCCAACTTCAACCGCCAGGCGGGCGCCACGCTGAGCGCGCTGGCCCGGCCGAAGGTCGACGTGATGATCGGCCTGGCGCGCGACATCAACCCCGAGCTCGACATCCGGATCTTCGATCAGGGGCTTGGCGAAGCCAACGTCGGCGAGTTTCTGGCCGATGCCGACGTCTACCTCGACGGGCTGGATTTTTTCGCACTCGAGATTCGCCAGCGGGTGTTTGCCCTGTGCGCCGAGAACGGCATTGCGGCCACCACCGTCGCGCCGCTCGGGATGGGCGCTGCGCTGCTGAACTTCGTGCCCGGCGGCATGACATTCGAAGAATACTTTTGCCTGGCCGGGCAAACCGCCGACGACCAGGCGCTGCGTTTTCTGATCGGGCTGTCGCCGGCGATGCTGCAGATGGGTTACCTGGCCGATCCATCGCGTGTCAGCCTGGCCGAACGGCGCGGGCCGTCGACCATCATCGCGGTGCAGTTGTGCAGCGGCATCGCCGCGGCCCAGGTGCTCAAGCTGGTGCTGCGGCGTGGCGAAGTGGTCGCAGCGCCCTGGGGGCTGCACTTCGACGCCTACCGCAATCGGCTCAAGCGCACCTGGCGTCCGATGGGGAATCGAAATCCGCTCCAGCGCCTGCTGCTGGCCGTCGCCCGCCGGCGGTTCGGGATGGGCTGACCATGCTGTCGCCGGACACACTGAATTTGATCCTGCAAAGCGGCATCGCGGCCCCTTCTGCGGAGAACAAGCACTATCTCCGCTTCGAGGTGCGACCCGAAGAAACCTTGCTGTGGGCCACCGACGCAGCGTCCTGGGACGAGCTGCCGCATCGGCGTTTTCTCGCGCTGCTGTCGTTCGGCGCGGTGGCAGAGAACATGGCCCTGCGCGCCGGCGAGTTGGGGCTGGCGCAATCGGTGCGCTGGTTGCCCGACCCGGCGCGCAGCGATTGCATCGGCCAGTTTCGCTGGGCGCCGACGCTGGCCGCGCCGGACCCACTTGCCGGGGCGATCGACAAGCGCCACACCAACCGCCGTTTCTATCGCCGTGCGGCCCTGCCGCCGGCCCTGCTGCAGCGTCTGGCCGATGCCGCCGATGCAGTGCCGGAAGCCGCCCTGCTGTGGCTCAGCGCGCCGGCGCGCCGAGCCGCCGCGCTGGATGCGATTCGACGCGCCGAGACCGAGCGTTTTTCCCGCCGCGAGCTGCACCGCGAGCTGTTCGGCGCGCTTCGCTTCGAGCTCGGCTGGAAGGCGAGCTGCGACGAATGGCTGCCGCCGGCCGCACTCGAAGTCGAGGCGCCGATGCGGCTGCCGTTTGCGCTGTTGCGACGCTGGCCGCTGATGCATGCGCTCAACCGCATCGGCGCGCACCGCATGCTGGGCCTGCGCGCCGCCGATCTGCCGTGCCGCATGGCGCCGCATCTGGGGCTCATCGTCGCCGGCGGCGTCGACGCGAGCGACCGCGCGCTTCAGGCCGGGCGCGCGCTGCAACGCGCGTGGCTGGCCGCTGCCGCCGAAGGCCTCGCGTTCCAACCGATGGCCGCCGCCACCGTGCTCGCGCAGCAGCGCGCGGGCAATGGTTGGGTGTCGCCCGAGACCCGCTCGCGCCTGCTCGATCTGCTCGCGCAACTGAGCCCCGGGCCATCGGCGCAGGCCTGCATGTTCTTTCGCCTCGGGCGCGCCCCGGCACCGAGCGCGGTGACGCGGCGCAAGGCAGTCGCGGACTATCTTGTGCAGCCTGCACAAGCGCCCTGCGAGAGCCCGAAGTCGGACCAGTAAAAAATTCCAGGAGACTCGTCAACGACGGCAACTTGTGCCGCTCGCCAGCGCGCGCCGATCCAGCGACTTGCGCATCACCCCACGCGGCGATCTGATGAAGCCGCGCGACCTGCAACACAAGCTTTTTCGACACCCCTCATTCATGGGGGGTGCGAGGCCTGGCTTCACACGATTTCGGGGCACGCTCGCGACCTCGTTGGCAGCACCTTTGACGTGTCGTCCCAGGAGGCGCGCGGGGCGGCAGCGTGGCAGCGCCCCATGCGGCTGTTACAGCGCTTCGGCCCGGTGCCCAACCCGGCTCGCGGCCGTTACGTTCAGTAGTCCACAGGCATGGTGATTGCCGTTAGTTCGCCATCGCCACCGCTTTGCCGTCTGAAGTGGCGAACCCGATTCCAGGGACGATGACGCGCCGATCTCAATCAAGGAGCCACCAATGAGGAAAACACTACTGGCAGTCGCAGCAAGTGCTGCCTTGCTCGGCATGTCCAGCACCGCGCTCGCCGTCGATATCGGCGGCCTGAACGTGCCGCTCGGACCCACCTTCGCAGTCACGCAGGTGTACGAGAACATCGTCACCGGCGTCGGAGCCACGCTCACCGGCTACGGCAAGGTCGACTCGATCAATTCGGCGGCGGTTGGAACGCTTTGTGCCGACTGCGAGCTGACCTACCAGTTCGGCGGTTACGTCGTTTCCTCGATCTCTCCGACCAAGATCACGTTCACCGGTGGCTGGGTCAAGTTCTACCTCGGCTTCGGCGTCGACAACGACTTCAACCCCTTCACGAGCGGCAGCTCCGCCGCCGACCTGATCGCCGCCACCAACGGCAGTTTGTGGATGACGCTCAAGGGTCATGACATCGACGCGGCTGGCAATACCTTCGCCGGCACCGGCACCGACATCGGAACGACCACGCCGTCGGGCTCGGGTAGCGGCCTGGCAGATGTGGACACATCGGGAGGCGGCGCTGCCAACCCGTTTTTCGACACCAATGCGGTACCCGCCTTGTTCGGCGGCGGCCCCGCCGACTTCGTGCTGACCTCGTCGTTCAGCGGCCTGTTCCCGCCTCATCCGGGCGAGTGCCCGGCGGGTGCGTCGTGCGTCACCGGCAGCGCCGACTTCCGTGGCAGCGTGACGGCGATCCCGGAACCCGAGGCGTACGCGCTGATGCTCGCCGGCCTGGCCGTCGTGCTCTTCGTTTCGCGGCGTCGCAACGACTGAAGCTCGAAACTCGTCCCTGACAGCGGCCTGGGAGCCATCCCGGGCCGCTTTTTTGTCCGCGCCGCCCTGGGCCTCAGCGAGTGGTGGCGATCCAGCCCCACAGGCCGTGCGAGCTGCAGTTGCCGGCGCTGTCGCAATAGGTGCGGGTGCTCGACCCGCCCGAGCGGCCTGCCGACTGTCCACAGGCCGCCAGGTTGAAGATCGCCGGCCCGCCCTCGATACCCCCCACCCCTTGTGCGTTGACCCAATAGCGGCCGCGCTGGACGGCTGTGCGGCAGGCCTGCTGCAGCGCCAGCACCTCGCCCATCACCAGCTCGCGGCCATTGACGAAGACCTGGGTGTTGCCGCGCGACGCGTTGGCAGCCAGCGGACCGCCCAGGCGCAGCCCCGGCATCATCTGGCCGGCGATCGGACCGCCCTCGGCCCCCCAGGCGCCGGAGCGTGCGTCGTACCAGTAGCGGCCGGGGGCGATCGGCACCCGATAGGCCAGCTCGAGCTTGCGCACCGTGTCGCCGGCAAGCGCCTGGCCGTTGACGATGACGCCGCCGGGCGGCACGCCGGCATGCGCCACGGCTGCCACAACGAGCGCCGCCGCAGCACTCGCGGCATGGCCCCAACGGACGCTGCGGACTGAAGGTCGGACGGCCATGGCGGTGCTCCTTCGCGGCGACGGACAACGCCCATCATCTTGTCACGCCGGCGGAAGAATGCCCATCACCTCCATCAGCGAGCGCGCGTTGCGCTGGCCCTGGTCCTCCATGTTGTTGTTGAACACGACGTGGGTGTGCGGAACGATCGCGGCGAGCCGTTTTGCGCCCTCGCCGACCTGCACCAGCTCGTCCAGCGGGTAGTCGTAGTTGAAGCGGTCCGACGCCGCGCTCGCACCCTTCACGTCCCAGGTTTCGGCGTTGTGGCCGTGCAGGCGAACCAGCGCGTGGCCAGGGTGGGTGGTTTCCCAGACCGCCGGCACGCTGTTGTCGAAACCCTGCGGAGCGTCAACCACCGTGTGCACCACGCCGAGCTCGCGCTCGAACGCGAGCGTCGACGCGGTGTGCGCGCCGAACCAGCTGTGGTGGCGGAACTCGACGCTCAGCGTGTGGCCCTTCATGCGCTCGACGCAGTGCTCGACATGCGCGTGGCCGGCCCGGTTGCACTGCAGCCAGGGCGGGAACTGGAAGTGCACCAGGCCGAGCTTGCCGCTCGCCTTGAGTGGCAGCAGCGCCTCGGCGAAACGCCGCCACAGCTCGTCGCGGATCTCGGGCGGCGTGTCCTTGTAGTACAGGTTGCGCTTGTCGTTCGGCGCCAGCAGTTGCTGGATGTCGCGGTGCAGGACCTGCGGCGAGGTCGGGTGCCCGGTGAAGAGGCGAAACGCCTTGACGTTCATGACGAAGGCGCTCGGCGTTCGCTCGGCCCACAGTTGCGCGGTGGCCGGCGCGGGCATCGCGTAGTAGCTCGAGTCGACCTCGACCATGGGGAACTGCGAGGCGTAGAAACGCAGCCGCTGCTCGGCGCTCTTGCAGTCTTTCGGGTAGAAACGGCCGCAGGCGATCAGGGTCTTGTCGGTCCACGACGCGGTTCCGATCAACACGGCCATGCGTCAACTCCTGGCTGGATGCCTATACAGTATAGGGATGTCCGACGCACGGCCCTTCGAGCACCTGAATGCGCAGCAGCGCGACGCCGTCGAGCATGGCATCGGCGCCCCGTCGGTTGAATGCGGGCCGCTGCTCGTGATCGCCGGCGCCGGCTCGGGCAAGACGATGACACTCGCGTCGCGTGTCGCACGCCTGGTGCTCGCCGGCGCCGACCCGCAGCGCATCCTGATGCTGACCTTCTCGCGCCGCGCCGCGCTCGAAATGGAACGCCGCGTCGGCCGGGTGCTGCACCAGGCGCTGGGTTATGCGTCGACCCGGCGCGCGCCATCGTTCAGCTGGGCCGGCACCTTCCACAGCGTCGGCGCGCGGCTGTTGCGCGAACACGCGGGGCGCATCGGCCTCGCGGAACACTTCACGATCCACGACCGCGGCGACTCCGAAGACCTGATCGGGCTCACGCGCCAGGAGCTCGGCCTCGCGTCGACCAAGAACCGCTTCCCTCTCAAGAGCACCTGCCTCGCGATCTATTCGCGGGTCGTGAACAGCCAGGCGAGCGTCGGCGAGGTGCTGCAGCAGCACTTCCCGTGGTGCAGTGCCTGGCAGGAAGAGCTCAAAACCCTGTTCCGCGCCTACGTGCGCGACAAGCAGCAACAGCAGGTGCTCGACTACGACGACCTGCTGCTGTACTGGGCGCAGATGATGGCCGACGCGGACATCGCGCAGCGCGTCGGCGCGCGCTTCCAGCATGTGCTGGTCGACGAATACCAGGACACGAACCGGCTCCAGGCCGCGATCCTGCTGGCGCTCAAGCCCGATGGCCGCGGCCTCACGGTGGTCGGCGACGATGCGCAGGCGATCTACTCGTTCCGCGCCGCCGAGGTGCGCAACATCCTCGACTTTCCGGGCCACTTCACGCCGCCGGCGCGGGTCATCGCACTGGAGCGCAACTACCGCTCGACCCAGCCGATTCTCGAAGCCTCCAACGCTGTCATCGCACTCGCGGCGCAGCGCTACACGAAGCAGTTGTGGAGCGAACAGGCCTCGTCCGAGCGGCCGGCCCTCGTCGCCACCGAAGACGAGGCGACGCAGGCCTGTTGGGTGGCAGACCGGGTGCTCGAGCTGCGCGAGCGCGGCCTGGCGCTGAAGAGCCAGGCGGTGCTGTTTCGCGCCTCGCACCACAGCGCCGCGCTCGAGCTCGAGCTGACCCGCCGCAACATCCCGTTCGTCAAGTTCGGCGGCCTCAAGTTTCTCGAAGCGGCGCATGTCAAGGACGTGCTGTCGGTGCTGCGCTGGGCCGAGAACCCGCGCAGCCGGATGGCCGGCTTTCGGGTCGCGCAACTGGTCTGCGGCATCGGGCCGGCCGCCGCCAAACGCCTGCTGGTGCAGATGGACGCGGCGCCCGACCCGGCCGCCGCGCTGCTTGATTTCAAGGCCCCCGCCGCGGCCGCGCTCGATTGGCAGGGCTTCGTCCAGACCTACACCCGGCTGCGCGAGGCACTCTCGCCGTGGCCGGCGGACATCGACCTCGTCAACCGCTGGTACCTGCCGCAGCTGCGCCGCATCCACGACGACGCACCGGTGCGCGAGGCCGACCTCGCACAGCTGGCCCGCATGGCAGCCGGCTACGCATCGCGCGAACGATTCCTGACCGAGCTGACACTCGACCCGCCCGATGCGACCAGCGACGAGTCCGGGCCGCCGCAGCTCGACGAGGACTACCTGATCCTGTCGACCATCCACTCGGCCAAAGGCCAGGAATGGAAGGCGGTGAGCGTGCTCAACGTCGTCGATGGCTGCATTCCGTCGGACATGGCGACCGGTCGCCAGGAAGAGATCGACGAAGAACGCCGCTTGTTGTACGTCGCGATGACGCGCGCCAAGCAGCACCTGCACCTGCTGGTGCCGCAGCGTTTCTACGTGACGCAGCAAACGCCGTACGGCGACCGCCACCTGTATGGCTCGCTGACGCGTTTCATCCCGCCCGAGGTGGCGGCGCGCCACTTCGAGACGGTGCTTCCGGCGCTGCGGCATGCGGCCGAAGGCGCTGTGGCGGCGCCGCCGTTGAAGACGATCGACGTCGCCGCGCAGGTGCGTTCGTTATGGAGCTGAATTGCCGATGAATCAATCCCACGACGCCGTCATCGCCGCGACCCGGCACTGGCTGGCCCACGCCGTCATCGGCCTCAACCTGTGTCCGTTCGCGAAGGCGGTGCAGGCCAAACAGCAGATCCGCTACGTCGTCAGCGACGCCACCGATGCCCAAGCGCTGCTCGCCGACCTGGTGCAAGAGCTGAAGACGCTGCGCTCGGCCGACCCCGAGCAGATCGACACGACGCTGTTGATCCACCCGGGCGTGCTCAGCGACTTTCTCGACTACAACGATTTCCTCGACATCGCCGATTCGGCGCTCGACGGGCTCGGCCTGGTCGGCGAGATCCAGGTCGCGAGCTTTCACCCCGACTACCAGTTCGACGGCACACGCCGCGACGACATCGAGAACTTCAGCAACCGCTCGCCCTACCCGACGCTGCACTTGCTGCGCGAGGCGAGTGTCGAGAAGGCGGTGCAGGCATTCCCCGACGCGGCCAACATCTACCAATGCAACATCGAGACGCTGCGGGCGTTGGGCCGCGCGGGCTGGGACGCATTGATGGCGCGCCCCAAAGACTAGCGCGCTCTACTTGCCCGGCAAGCTCGGCAGCTGAATCGCGGGCTTCGGCACTTGCGGCACTTGCGGCACTGGCGGTGCGGCCGGCAGTGCGGGCTGGGCCAGCCCGCCGGCCGCCGCCGCCGAGGCCGCCGACGCAGCATTGGCGGCCGTGACCGCCGCCGCCGATGCGGCCGATGCGGCAGCGGATGCCGCCTGCGCCTGCTGCTCGGCGGCGACTGCCGCCGTCTTGGCGGCCTCGGCCTGCTTGGCCGCCTCGACCGCTTCGCGCTGTTTCGGGCTCACGCATTCGTCGACCAGGCGGCGGCCGGTCTTGGTGTTGAGCAGCATCGACTTGGAGCCGATCTGCACCATCAGCGTTTCGCCGCGCATGTCCTCGAGCCGGATCGCGCCGGTCGACGACAGCACCGGCTTCATCAGGTAGCCGGCCTTGCCGAACTGCACGTCGACATAACCGAGCTGCGCCTCGTGGTGCTTGATGTCGATGGCCTGGTCGAACTCGCACTCGTAGTGGCCCACGTAGACCAGCTCGGCCGCTTCGATCTGCTCGGGCGTGGCCGCGGGCAGCGGCGCGCCGGCCTTGTAGCCGGGCGCAGCGGGCTTGGCCGGGGCCTTGGCGACCGGCTTCTTTTTCAGCGGCGGGTCGGCCGCCACGGCCTGCGCGCCGAAGACCATCAGCGCGGCGATCAGCGCGGCCTGGGCAGTGCGATGAATGACGAGGGGTTCAGGCATGATGCTCCGCGTGTGTGGGGCGTGGCTAAAGCGGGCCGCGTCGCCCGCTAATGTAGGGGCTGCGGGCCGGCGCAAGCTGCAAGAAAGTGTCGCCGCCTCTTGCGCTGCATTGTGCCGCCACCATATGCCGTGCGAGGCCTTGCGCCTCGTGTTGAGACCACCGGAGAGACTGAGTGAAGCGGATCCTGTTGAGTGTTTTCATCGCCCTGATGGGCCTCACCTTTGTCGCCGTCGATGCCGAGGCGCGGCGCCTCGGCGGCGGCGGCAGCTCGGGCCTGAAGCGCCAGACGCCTCCGCCCAAGGCACCCGATGCACCGCCCGCCAAGCAGACGCCGACGCAGCCGGCGGCCACGCCCGGCACCACCGGCGCCGCAGCGGCTGCGGCCCCTGCGCCGAAGCGCTCATGGCTCGGCCCGATCGCCGGCCTGGCCGCGGGCCTCGGCCTGGCCGCGCTGATGAGCCACCTGGGTCTGGGGGCGGAGTTCGGCAGCATCCTGATGATGCTGTTGATGGGCGTGGTGGCCATCGTCGCGATCCGCTTCCTGATGAACCGCTTCGGCCGCGGCGCTCAGGCGCAGGCGCCGCAAGGCATGCAATTCGCCGGCGCCGGCGCGGACTTTGCGCGAGGCCCGCAGGCAGGCAGTTTCGGGTCGGGCGGCAGCACCGAGCCGCGTTTCGTGACGCCGGTGCAGTCCAGCAGCGCGCTGCCGGCCGGCTTCGACGCAGCCGGCTTCGAACGCATCGCGAAGATGATCTTCATCCGCATGCAGGCCGCCAACGACGCGGCCGACCTCGAAGACCTGCGCCAGTTCGCCACTCCCGAGATGTTCGCGACCTTCCGCCTCGACCTGCAGGAGCGCGGCAGCAGCAAGCAGCAGACCGATGTGGTGCAGCTCGACGCCCAGGTGCTCGACGTGGCCGAAGAGCCGACGCGCCAGATCGTCAGCGTGCGCTTCCACGGCCTGATCCGCGAAGACCTGAACGCGCCGGCGGCGCCGTTCGACGAGGTCTGGCACCTGGTCAAGCCGACCGACGGCAGCCACGATTGGGCGATCGCGGGCATCGCGCAAAGCGCGGCGACCTGAACTGTCATCCCGGCGAACGCCGGGATCCACTCTCGACGGAGCGCGCATCGATGGCGAGTGGACCCCGTGTCGTTGCACGGGGCGACGCTTTCGTCGGGATGACGCCGTCAGGTCACGCCGGCACCAGCCGCAGCCGCGTGATCTCCGACGGCGCGCCGAAACGTTTCGGCGGACCCCAGTACCCGGTGCCGCGACTCGTGTAGACCCACAGGTTCTTCAGCCGGTGCAGCCCGGCCGTGAACGGCTGCTGGAGCCGGACGAAGAAGTTCCACGGCAGGAACTGCCCGCCGTGGGTGTGGCCCGACAGCTGCAGGTCGAAGCCCGCGGCGGCCGCGGCCGCCGCGCTGCGCGGCTGGTGCGCGAGCAAGAGCTTCACGCCGGCGTCGTGCGGCGCGCCGGCCATCGCAGCGGCCGGGTCGCTGCGCTGCGACGGCTCGAAGTGGTGCGCGCCGTAGTCGGCCACGCCGGCCAACAGCACCGCGGCGCCGCCGTGGCGCAGCATCACGTGTTCGTTCATCAGCACCTGCACACCCAGGCGCCGCAGCTCGGCCACCCAGGCCGTGGCGCCCGAGTAGTACTCGTGGTTGCCGGTGACGAAGTAGGTGCCGTGGCGCGACGTGAGGCCCGCCAGCGGCGCCACGTGCTGCGCGAGCTCGAGCACGCTGCCGTCGACCAGGTCGCCGGTCACGGCCACCATGTCGGCGTCGAGCCGGTTGACCTTGGCGACGATCGCGCTCAGGTAGTCGCGCTGGATCGTCGCGCCGATGTGGACGTCAGTGATCTGCGCGATCGTGAAGCCGTGCAGCGCTGCCGGCAGGTCGCGGATCGGCACGTCGACCGCCACGATGGCGGCCGTGCGGCGGGCGTTGAGGAAACCCCAGACGGTGGCGACGCCCGCGGCGAGCGGCACCGCCGCGGCGCTCGCAACCCGCAGCGCCTCGATCGCAAAGGCCTGCGGCGCGACAAGCAGCAGCAGCGCCGCCGCCAGAAGCAGCACGTCGCGCAGCAAGGTCAGCACGAACAGCGATGAAAACGCCCCCATGAACAGCAGGCTGGCCCAGGTGAGGACGGGCCGCTTCTTCTTCGAGCGGCGCGAGTGCAGGCCCATCGGCATCACGATCGCCGAGGCAACCAGGAAGGCGCCGAACCCCGCCTGTGCCAGCGGCCAGGCCGCCAGCCCAGGCAGCACGCGCCAGCCGATGTACAGGTGCAGCAGCGCTGCGAACAAGGTGATCGGTGAGAAGGCCATCCGGCCCAGATGGTGCGCGAGCGCGCCGCTTCAACCAGCCGCGACGTAAAGACGCTCAGCCGGCTTCCGTGCGCAGCGACTTGGGCGGCACGCTCACCGGCTCGCCCTTGCCGACCCGCTCGTACTCGGAGATCACCTGCGCCCCGAGCAGCAGCAAGGTGGCCGCGATCTCCAGGCTCAGCAACACGACGATCGCCGTGGTCAAGGATCCGTAGACGACGCTGACCTGCGACAGCGTCGCGAAGTACCACACCAGCACATGGCGCGTCAGCTCCCACAGCAGCGCCGCCGAGACCGCACCGATCAATGCGCGGCGCACCGACAGGCGCCCCACCGGCATCACCATGTAGACCGAGGTCAGCACGAAGACTTCGCCGCCGACGCCGAGCAGGTACAAGAGCAGCCCCGACACGCCGTGCAGCGACCAGCTGCGGCCGAGGAACTGGACACTCTCTTCGCCGATCGCTTGCAGGCTGCCCGACACCAGCGTGACCAGCAACAGCCCGGCCCCGAGAAACAGGATGAAGAAATACGGCAGCAACGCCGACACCAGGAAGCGCCGGCGCCGGATCGCGACCCGGTGGATGAAGATCACCGACATCGCGTTCTCGAGCACCGTGAAGGCGAGCGAGCTGAAAAACACCATCGTCGCGAGCAGCACCCAGCCGATCACGTCGCGATGTTCGAGGAAATGCGACAGCTCGCCGACGATGGCCTTCGACTGCCCCGGCACCAGCCATTCGAGGTAGCGACCCAGCGTCTGCAGCAGCTCGGCCTGGTCGATCCAGTGCGACAGCGCGATCACGGTCAGGATCAACAGCGGCACGATCGACAGCAAGGCGTAATACGCCACCGCGCCGGCCAGCAGCAGGCCCTGGTTGGCGCGAAACGCCTTCAGCGTCTGCAGCGCGAAGGCACCCGGACGCTTGAGCACGTAGGCGGCTTGCGGATCGATCAGGTTCATGTCATCCCCCGGCAGCACACGGCATTCCTGCGCACGGGGCGCAGAGCCGAAGGCGCAAATGTGACGAAACGCTTCAACGTGTGAACAAATGCCTCAGGCGGGTAGCGGGCGACGCCGATATCGACGATGTGAAATACCCGGAGATCGTCATGAAGCGCCGACTGTGGGCCACGCTGGCCACCTCGCTGATCCTTCTTGGCGCCGCGCTACCGGCGCTCGCAGCCGCCGACGAAGCACCCGATGCGCTGATCCAGCGCCTGGCGGCCGAAGTGGTCGGCTCGGCACGCGACCAGGCGCTGGACACGAACCGCATCATGGCGCTGGTCGACACGACCATCATGCCCAACGTCGACTTTTCCCGCATGACCTCGGCGGCCGTCGGCCGCAGCTGGCGCCAGGCCACGCCCGAGCAACAGCAGCGCCTGCAGCTCGAGTTCAAGGCCATGCTGGTGCGCACCTACGCCGGCACACTGACCCAGTTGAAAGACCAGACGGTGCAGGTCAAACCGCTGCGCGCCGGCGCCGACGACACCGAAGTCACCGTGCGCACCGCGGTGCGGGGCCGCGGCGACGCGATCCAGATCGACTACCGGATGCTGAAGTCGTCCGCCGGCTGGAAGATCTGCGATCTCAACGTGCTCGGCGTCTGGCTGGTCGAAACCTACCGCGGCCAGTTCGCGGCCGAGATCAATGCGCGTGGCATCGATGGGTTGATCTCAGCGTTGTCGGATCGCAATCAGGCGAATCGGACGGCGAGTCGGTAGCAGCAAGCGTCACCCCGACGAAACCCCGACCGTCACCCCGACGAACGTCGGGGTCCACCGGTCGACAAGCGATCATTCGACGAGTGGATCCCGGCGTTCGCCGGGATGACGCTTACCCACACGGAACGATCTTGAACTCGACGCGCCGATCCAGCGCGTCGACCACGTTGTCGGTGCCGCTGCCGACGATGTTCTGGCGGAAGCCCATGCCGACCGCCTTGGTGCGTGCCGCCAGGTCGCCCGCCTCGGCCGCGAGACGCTGCCGGATGAAGGCCGCGCGCTGCTGCGACAAGGTGTCGTTGGCCTGTTCCGAGCCGGTGCGGCTGGTGTGGCCGACGACGTTCATGCAGACCTTGGCGGCGGTGCTTTCGCGCGCGATCTGGCGCAGCCACATCTGGTACGGCCCGCTGATCTTCTGGTCCGACCAGAACTCGGTGCCGCCGGGGTTGAACAGGAACTTCACGCCCAGCTCGTTGTAGGCGATTCCGAGCGCCACCACGCGACCGAAGGCCTGCTCGGCATCGGCCGTGCGGCCGAGCTTGAAGTTGGCGAGGTACAGCCCGTTGAGGACCCGCAGCTGCTCGCCGGCGGGTGTGGCCAGCGCGTTCTTGAACTGGCCCAGCGCATCCTGGTAGCGCTCGTTGTTGTAAAGGTTGGTCGCGTTGTCGATCAGCGTCGCGGTCGCAATGCGTTCGAAGTAGATCGAGTCGGCGCGGGTGCCGGGCGCCGCCTGCGCGGTGCGGATGTAGCCCTCGATGATCTTGTCCTTCACCAGCACCGGGCTGTCGCGGTAATACGGCGTCGGCGCGGTGTCGACACCTTCTTCGCGTGCGATGGCAGAAGCCTGCGCCACGCTGTTGCCGGTCTTCATCTCGGTCAGCGCGAGGTTGAGCTTGAAGCTGCCCTTGTTGCCGGTCTGCACGCGTGTCATCGTGCCAGTCAGAAGGTATTGGCTCTTGGTCAGGCTCGCCAGCTGGAACGGCAGCACCTCGAACTGCTCGTTCGCCGTCAGCCGGTCGGTGACGTATTTTTCGAACTGCTTGGTCGCCATCGTCTGCTGGCCGGACCCCGAGTCGATCATCGAATCGATGACAACCGTGCGCTTGGCAAATTTCGATTCGACCTTGAGCAGGAACGCCGGCAACTTCTGCGTCTGCGCAATCAGCCCGTCGGTGGCTTGCGACACCGCCTGGTCGAACGGCAACTCGTTGCTGATCGCGGTGGCTTGCGGTGGGGCGGCACAGCCCGCGATCAGGGCAGCCGTTGCGGCCAGCGATGCGGCGAACGCCAGGGCTCTTGCGAACGTGGTCTGCATCATCTGCACTCCCTTCTCAAAAACGCCGCCTCCTCGGCATTCAAGGTCTCGAGAGAGGCTTTTTGCAGGATATCACTGCAACGTGCCGGACTGGACTGCGGCTTCGCGGGGGGTGTCTCGACCAGTTGCGGCCTGGGCGGCTTCTTGACCTCGGGCGGCGGGTGCGGCCTGGGCTTGGGCGCTGTGTCGACCACGCGCGGCGCCGGCAGCGCGGCCGACGCGGGCGTCTCGCCAGCACTCGGCAAGGTCGGCGCCACCTCGCTGGCCGCGGGCGCGGGCGCTGCCGGAGCCGGCGCTTCGACCGGCGGCAGCCTGGGCGTCTCGGCCACCGGCTGGCTGTCCGCTGCGCTCGCCGCCGGCGCTGCCGATGCGGCGGATGCTGTAGGTTCGGCCGGCGGCGTGGCGGGCGCCGGTTGGCGCTGGATGTAGATGTAGGCGAGCAAGGCGAACAGCGCCAGCAGGCCGACCCCGCCGCCGATGAGGTACGGCGTCAGATGACGCGGCGCTCCGGCGAGCGCGCTCGGCGTTGCCGCGGCGGCCGGCCTGGCCGGCGGCGCTTCGGGCTTGGCCTCGCGGAACAGCACCGCAGGCTCGGCCGCCCACGCGGTGCGCTCGATGCGTGGCGGCGGGGCCGGCGCGACGGGTGGGGGCGGTGGTGGCGGCACCGGCCGCGGTGCGACCGGCGGCGGTTGCGGCTGCGCTGCCTGGACCGGGGCCAGCGGAACAACGGGCGGCGGCGGGGTCGGGTGGGTGCGCTCTTCGGCATGCAGCTGCGCCGTCCTCTGCGCCGGCACGCGCGGTGAGGTCGTCGTACCCGGCAGCGGCGGCGCTATCGGCGCCGCGACCGGGGCCGAAGGCGCAAGGCCCGCATCGAGCAGGGAACGAAACTGCGCCACGTCCTGCGGCCGCTCCTGCGGGCGCACCCCGAGCGCCGCATCGATGCTGCGCAGGAAGCTCTCGCTGTAGCGCCCGGCGGCGAGCCGGCTCAGCGGCTGCAGCCTGTCACCCATCAGGCGTTCGACCGACGACATCGGCGCCTTGCCGGTGATCGCGTAGTAGACGACGCAGGCCAGCGCGTAGAGGTCGGTCCAGGCGCCCTGCGCCATGTTGGGCGAGTCGCCGTACTGCTCGATCGGCGCATAGCCGGGCTTGAGGACCACCGTCAGCGCATGCGTCATATCGCCGATGACACGCCGCGCCGCGCCGAAGTCGAGCAGCAGCGGCCCGCTCGCGGTGAGCAGGATGTTGTCGGGCGCGATGTCGCGGTGGAAGCAGTGCGCGTGGTGCATCACCGCCAGCGCGTCGAGGATGGGGTGCAGCCACTCGCGCAGCTGGGCCTCGTCGGGCGGCTGCGTCATCTCGGCCAGCGCGCGCTTGAGCGTCGGACCCTCGTAGTACGGCATCGCCATGTAGGCGGTGCCGTTGGCTTCCCAGAAGCGGTACACCTTGACCAGCGAATCGTGGTCGAACTTGGCCAGCAGGCGGGCCTCGTTGACGAAGCTCTTCAGGCCCGCCTTGAAGGTCTCGGCGTGGCGCTCGGACTTGACCTGCACGTCGTTCGAGCCGCTCGCGCGCGCGGCCAGCGACGACGGCATGTATTCCTTGACGGCGACCTGCCGCTGCAACCCCGAGTCGTTGGCGAGGTAGACGATGCCGAAGCCGCCCTCGCCGATCAGCCCGGTGATCTCGAGCCCGCCGATGATCGTGCCCTCGGGCAGTGTGTGTCCGAGGAACGACGAGCTGGTGACGAAGCCGCCGTGCTGGGAATCCCCGCCGGGCGACGGGCGCACCACCGTGCGGTCGTCGTCGTCGGGCGGCGGGGGTGAACTCATCGCTGGGTTGCGGGTGTCAGCGCGGCGTGTTCAACACCTTGGCCACCGCGCCGGCTCGCAGCCGCGCGGCATCGGGCAGGCCAGCACCGAGCAAGGGACGCAGGTAGAGGCGAAACGCATCGGTCACGTCGGTGCCGGACGCGCTGATGAACGCATCGTCCATCACCCGTGTCTTGCCGGCCACCACGTCGAGCGGCGCCAGCTCGTAGTTGACCGCGTAGTCGCCGCTGCGCTTGATGGTCACCGAGCCGTCGCGCCCGCTCCACATCGCGAACTGCACCGCACGCTCGGCCGCCTCGCGCGCCTCGCGCTGGTCGACGTCGGAGACGCAGCCGAGGAAGCTGCGCTGCAGGTAGCCGAAGGTGTCGCCGCGCACCCGCTTGATCTTGAGCTTGTCCTTGATCTCGTCGCACAGCAGGTCGGCCAGCGCGCCGGTGCCCGACAGCTGAACGTTGCCGTGCGCGTCGCGTTCGACCGACTTCGCGAGCTTGCTCGCGATCGCTTCGCCCGACGCATCGTGGATGCCTTCCGAGACCGCGATCACGCAGCGCCCGAGGCGCTCGTGAACCGCTTTCACGTCGGCCAGGAACTGCTCGATGGCGAAGGTGCGCTCGGGCATGTAGATCAGGTGCGGGCCATCGTCGGGGTACTTGCGGCCGAGTGCGGCAGCGGCAGTGAGAAAGCCCGCGTGCCGGCCCATGATGACCGCCAGGTACACACCCGGCAGCGCCGCGTTGTCGAGGTTCGCGCCGGCAAACGCCTGCGCCACGAAACGTGCCGCCGACGGGAAGCCCGGCGTGTGGTCGTTGGCCACCAGGTCGTTGTCTATCGTCTTCGGGATGTGGATGCAGCGCAGCGCGTAGCTCGCCTTCTGCGCCTCTTCGCTGACGATGCGCACGGTGTCCGACGAGTCGTTGCCGCCGATGTAGAAGAAGTGCCCGATCTCGTGCGCGCGCAGCACCTTGAAGATCTCCTGGCAGTACTTGATGTCGGGCTTGTCGCGCGTCGATCCGAGCGCCGAGGCCGGCGTGGCCGCCACCCGCTCGAGGTTGGCCGCGGTCTCCTGCGACAGGTCGACCAGGTCTTCGTTGACGATGCCGCGCACGCCGTGGCGCGCGCCGTAGACCCGGCTCACCTCGCCGAAGCGGCGCGCTTCGAGCACCACGCCGGCAAGCGACTGGTTGATCACCGCGGTCGGGCCGCCCCCTTGGGCCACAAGAATCTTGCCGGAAGCCATTCGTCGTCTCCTGGTTGCGCCAGTGCGCGCCGCCGCAGTGGCGGCGCCACAGTGTGCGCATTGTGCCTTCGGCCGCAGCGCTATTTGGCGCTGCGCGAGCCGGCAATGGCGCTGAGCACGCCCAGGCCGATGAAGGTCGACCCGCTCAGCCAGCGCGCCCAGCGGGCCGCGCCGCGCTGCGCGGTGAGGTGCGGCGCGAGTGCGCTGGCGCCAAGCGCGCAGGCCGCGTCGGTGCAGGCCGCGATCAGCACGAACAGCGCGCCGAGGGTCACGCTTTGGCGCATCGTCGCTGCGCCGGGGCTCATGAACTGCGGCAGGAACGCGGCGAAGAACAGCGTCGTCTTCGGGTTCAGCAAGGCCACGACGCAGGCATCGCGAAAGATGGCGGGCAGGCGCACCGGGCCGGCTTGGGCCGCTTGAGCTTGGGCATCGTTTGCCAACAAGGTCTTGATGCCGAGCCAGATCAGGTAGGCCGCGCCCGCGTACTTGACGACGCTGAAGGCCAGCGCCGACACCGCGAACAGTGCCGCCAGGCCGATCGCCGCGCCGATCGCGTTGCCGAGGTTGCCGAGCGCGACGCCGGCCACCGACATGAGCCCGGCCGGCTGGCCCTGCGCCAGCGTGCGGGTGAGGATGTAGATGACACCCGGCCCCGGCGTGACGGCGAGCACGAGGCTCGCGGCACAGAACGCGATCAGCGCGGGCGCGGGCGGCAGCAGCTCGTTCATCCGAGGTGCCGCAGCTCGCTCACCTGGCCTTGTTCGTCGATTCGCAGCAGCAAGGTCCAGGCCGCGGCCTTGCCGTTCAGGAAGCCGCTCGCGCGCGCGGCTGCCACCTCGGCCAATTGATGCAGTGCCGGCGCGGACGATTCGGCCTCGATCTTGGACAGCAACGCGCGCACGGCGGCGCGGTTGGCGACGAACTCGCCCTTGCCGACGTAGTCGGACGAACCCTGGGCCCGTTCCTCGCAGGCGCGCAGGCGCGCGATCAGCTCCAGGTCTTGCGCGAACCCGGCTTCGACGGCGCTGCAGTCGGCCTGCAGCGCGGCGGCGCCACCGGGCTTGCCGTCGTCGCCGAGCGCGAGGCGCAGCCGCTCCAGGCCGGCCAGGATGCGCAGCGACGCGTCCTGCACGCGGCGCTGGCCCTGCAGCTCGCGCAGCTGGACGAGGGTCCTTTCGAGCTGCACTTCGCCGTAACGCGGCGCCTTGGCCAGCGCGTCGAGCTGGGCGCGCGCGCCGGTCAGATGCAGCTGCACCGTGGTCCAGATCGCCGCGGCCTGATTCGCCGCATCGGCGACGCGCTGGACGAACAGCGGCTTGGCGATGGCAGCGGCGTAGTTGTCGCGTGTTTCGCGGGCGAAACGCGACAGGTCCTGCGCCAGCGTCTTGATGCGCGGGTCGGCCGGCGCCGCCAGCTTGGCGGGTATCGCGATCAGCGCGGCCTTGATGGCGCCGCCCTGCTCGAGCAGGTCGGGCAGGTAGTGCTCGCCGACCCAGGCCGCCAGGCCCGCACCGGCGAAGGTGGCCGAAGCGGCCGCGTTGAGCCACGGGCCGGCCGGCGCCTGCGCGCCGTCCGCCGGAACTTGGGCGCGCGCGACGCGCAAGGGGTCGGCGGCGCGGAAATGGGCGGCATAGACACTCGCCGCCTTGACGGTGGTGCGGGCGGCGAGCGCCGACAGCGCGATGAGCTGCTCCGCGCTCACATCGAGCGCGGCAGCCGAGTTCCAGGCCTCATCGGCGGCACGTTCCAGCGCCAGCACCGGGTGGTCCTGACCGCTGGCCGCCGGAGTCGGCGGCGGCTTGGCTGCGACCGGCGCCGGCTTCGGTGGCGGTGGCGGTGGCGGTGGTGGTGGCGGCGGCGGTGGTGGAGGAGGTGGCGGCGGTGGCGCGGGTGCAGGCGGTGTTTCAACCAGCGCTTCAGGCGCCTGGGCCTCGACCTCGGGGCGACGCTTCAGGCGCAGCACGGTCCACGCCAGAGCGGCACAGACAATGGCCAGACCGGCGATCACCCACAACAACAGATCGGACATCTTCGGACTCCCCCGGTGCGCATACTGCCACCGCGGCGAATCCTAGGACAGCGGGAGTTTTCTCTTGAGCGTTGTGGCCAACGCGCCGATCAAACGCTGAGGGTCTTGCGTGCGCGGCGCGGCGCGCTCGACTTGGCGTCCGACGCTGGCGCCTGCAGGCGCTCCCAGTACGACACCGCCTTGCTGACCCAGTCGCAGAAATACGGGTCGTGCAGCGCGTAGTACGGAATGCCGCGCTCGGTGAACTTGGCCACTTCGTTGGCGAGCGACGCGCGCGGCGCGCCCCGTTCGGCCTGGACCTCGAGCGCATGCAGCGCCATCGCGCGCTGCATCGGGTCCGGCGCCTGCAGTTGTTGGCGCAGGGCGTCGCGGTCGATGGCAGAGGCTTGGCGTGACATGCGGGTCTTTCGAGTGGGCCGGGTCACCAGTGTGTCGGCTTCGCGCCGCAATGCTTGAGCGCGCCCCGTTCAAACTCCGCGCGAGCGTGAACTTTTGATGCGTTCAGGCCTTCGTGTCGAGCAGCGAACCGAGCAGGCTGTACTCGGTCTGCAGGCTCTTCAGGTTGGCCTTGAAGCTGTAGACCGCCACCATCGTCTGCACCAGGTCGTCGGCCAGGTTCTCGCTGACATCGACGCCTTGGGGCACCGGTGTCTGCGCATTGGCGATGCGCTGCGCGGCCGTGTCCAGCCGAAGCTGGGCAGCGTTCATTCCGGACAGGGCGATGGCCGACAAGGAGTTCATGGCGTACGGGTGTTGTCGGCAGCCGCCGCCAAAACTTGAGGGCTTCAGGCCGGCATCAAACCATCCGCCCGGAACATCGCCTTGATGCCGCGCACCGCTTGGCGAATCCGCGACTCGTTCTCGACCAGCGCGAAGCGCACGTACTCATCGCCGAAGTCGCCGAAGCCGATGCCGGGCGACACCGAGACCTTGGCCTTGGCGAGCAGCTGTTTGGCGAACTCGAGCGAGCCGCCGACACGATAAGGCTCGGGGATGCGGGCCCAGATGTACAGCGAGGCCTTCGGAATGTCGACCTTCCAGCCCGCCTCGTGCAGCCCCTTGGCCAGCACGTCGCGCCGGCTCTGGTAGGTGGCGGCGATGTCTTTCACACATTGCTGGTCGCCTTCGAGCGCAGCGATCGCCGCGACCTGCAGCGGCGTGAAGGTGCCGTAGTCGTGATAACTCTTGATGCGCGCCAGCGCCGCGACGAGCTCCGGGTTGCCGACCATGAAGCCGATCCGCCAGCCGGCCATGTTGTAGCTCTTGGACAGCGTGAAGAACTCGACCGCCACGTCTTTCGCGCCCGGCACCTGCATGATCGACGGCGCCTTCCAGCCGTCGAACACGATGTCGGCGTAGGCCAGGTCGTGCACCACCAGGATGTCGTGCTGCTTGGCCAGCGCAATGACGCGCTCGAAGAACTCGAGCTCGACACATTGCGCGGTCGGGTTCGACGGGAAGCCGAGGATGATCATCTTCGGCTTCGGGTAGCTGGCGCGGATCGCGCTTTCGAGCTCGGCGAAGAAGTCGACCCCCGGCGCCATCGTCACCGAGCGAATGTCGGCGCCGGCGATCACCGAACCCCAGGTGTGGATCGGGTAGCTCGGGTTGGGCACCAGCACCGTGTCGCCGCGGTCCAGCGTCGCGAGCATCAGGTGCGCCAGGCCCTCCTTGGAGCCGATCGTCACGATCGCTTCGGTGTCGGGGTCGATCTCGACCTGATAGCGGTCGCGGTACCAGTGCGAGATCGCGCGGCGCAGGCGCGGAATGCCTTTCGACGCCGAGTAGCCGTGGGTGTCGGGGCGCTGCGCGGTCTCGATCATCTTGGCGACGATGTGCGGCGGCGTGGCCCCGTCGGGGTCGCCCATGCTCATGTCGATGATGTCCTCGCCGCGCCGCCGCGCCGCCAGGCGCAGCTCGGCCGTGATGTTGAAGACGTAGGGGGGAAGGCGATCGATGCGCGCAAAGCGGCGCTTGCCTGCGGGAGAGGACATGCAGTTTTCCTTGACGTGAGCGCCCGGACCGTCCGAGCGACGCTGGCCGCGAACTTCGCTCCGCGGCCAGCGCGAATGGTAGTGCATGGCACACCGATTGCCGCGCCAGCGGGATGGACCTCGACCCCGTGCCTGCCAGCAAACCTGCGCGCCGCGGCGACTGGGCCGTCCATGTCGCGCTCGGCGCCGCGATCATCGTCGGCGCCGCGTGGCTGTTCGGCGGGGTCGCGCCCGAGTGGCTCAACGGCAAACTCGTCGCCGCGCTGGACCTGCGCAGCGCGCAGTGGCTGCACGCACAGGCCAGCCCGGCGCTGACGCAGCTGATGGTCGCGATCGGCATGCTGCACAGCACCGCGGGCATCCTGCTGCTGTCGGTCTGCGTCGGCGCCTGGCTGTGGACGCGGCGCGACCTCAACGGCCTGCTGCGTCTCGCGCTCGTGGTGCCCGGCGGATCGCTGCTGAACGTCGCCGTCAAGCAGGCGGTACACCGGGCCCGGCCGAGCTACTTCGAGAGTCCGATCGAGGTGCTGACGAGCTTCAGCTTCCCGAGTGGCCACACCGCCGGCAGCGTCCTCTTCTACGGCTTTGTCGCGCTTTACCTCGTCGGTTCGCGGACCGGTGCGGCGCGCTGCGCGGCGGCCGTTGCAGCGGCGCTCGCCATGGTGGCGCTGGTCGGCGCGAGCCGCATCTACCTCGGCGCGCACTACCTGAGCGACGTGGTCGCGGCGCTGATCGAAGGCAGCGCCTGGCTCGCGATCTGCCTGAGCGCACCGGCGCCGGACCCGTGGCGGCATGACAACGCGGCCGCATCATGAGGCGCGGCGGCATCGCGTTCATCGTCAACGCGCGCGCCGGCAAGGGCCTCGCGGGCGACGGCTGCGCGCTGCAGCGCGAGACGCTCGCGGCGCAGGCCGACGGCGGCGAAGTGAGCCTCATCGAAGACGGCGCGCAGATCGCCGCCGCGGTGCGCCGGGCCAAGGCGGCGGACTGCAAGGTCGTGGTGGCGTGCGGCGGCGACGGCACGCTCAACAGCGTCGCGTCGAAACTGGTCGACAGCGGCATCACGCTCGGCGTGTTGCCGCTCGGCACCTTGAACCACTTCGCGAAGGACCTCGGCATCCCGCTCGAACGCGACGCGGCGCTCGCCAACCTGCGCAACGGCACGGCCGCGGCGGTCGATGTCGGCGAAGTCAACGGGCACTTCTTTCTGAACAACTCGGGCCTGGGCCTGTACCCGAGCATCGTGCGCGACCGCGAGCTGCAGCAAAGCCGGCTCGGCCGCGCCAAGTGGCCGGCCTTCTTCCGGGCCACGCTGGCGGTGCTGCGCCGCTACCCGTTCCTCGACGTGCGCCTGAGCTTGAACGGCCGCGAGCAGGTCTACCGAACGCCCTTCGTCTTCATCGGCAACAACGAATACGTGATGGACGGCTTGCGCATCGGCGCGCGTGCCGCGCTCGACCGCGGCGTGTTGAGCGTCTACGTCGCGCAGCGCACCGGCCGCTGGGGCTTGCTGCGACTCGCTTTTCGGGCCCTGTTCGGCCACCTGCGCGAGGCGCGCGACTTTCGCGCGATGCTGGCGCCCGAGGTGCACATCGAGACCCGGCACCGGCGCATCCGCGTCTCGACCGACGGCGAGGTCTGCATGCTCGACACGCCGCTGCATTACCGCATCCACCCGGGCGCGCTGCGTGTCATCGCGCCGCACCGAGAGAAGACCTGAGCCATGCGAACTGTGGTGCACCTGTCGGACCTGCATTTTGGGCGTGTCGACGCCGCGCTGCTGACGCCGCTGGTCGAGCGGGTGCGTGGGGTCGCGCCCGACGTGGTCGTGGTGTCGGGCGACCTGACGCAGCGCGCGCGCTGCACCGAGTTCGAACAGGCGCGCGACTTCCTCGAACGCCTGCCGAGGCCGCGCATCGTCGTGCCGGGCAACCACGATGTGCCGCTGTACAACGTGGTCGACCGCTTCCTGCGCCCGCTCGCCAAGTTCCGCCGCATCGTCGAGCCCGACCTGAACCCAAGCTTCGTCGACGACGAGATCGCGGTGCTCGGGGTCAACAGCGCACGCTCGTTCGTCGTCAAGGACGGCCGCATCAACCCGGCGCAGATCGCCGGGCTGCGCGAGACGCTGTACGGGCTGGCGCCGCACATCGTCAAGGTCGTCGTCACCCATCACCCGTTCGACGTGCAGTCCGGCGGCGGCGATGGCGACCTGATCGGGCGCGCCGCCCAGGCGATGCAGATGTTCGCCCAATGCCGGGTCGACCTGCTGCTGGCCGGCCATGTGCACTTGAGCCACAGCGCCGACAGCGGCGAGCGGTACGCGCTGGCCGGCTACGCAGCGCTGATCGTCTCGGCCGGCACCGCGACCTCGACGCGCGGCCGCGGCGAGAGCAATTCGTTCAACGTGCTGCACATCGAAGCTCCGCGGGTCGACGTGCAGCGCTACGAATGGCGCGCTGCGAGCCGCAGCTTCGAGCGTGCCGACAGCCGCATCTTCGAGCGCAGCGAAGCCGGCTGGCAGGTCGCGGCCGCGCTGCCGGCGTGACGCCGGGCTGAACGACAATGGGCGCCTTTGAACCGGCGCGCCCATGAAGACATCCGAACGCATCACCCGCGCGGCCGACCGCATCCAGTCGGTGCTCGAGACCAACGCCACCGCCAAAGCCAACAGCGCGGCGATGGACGAGTTGCGCGCCGCGGCGGCCGAGCTCGGCGCGAGCGACGCCTACACCTCGGGCCGGCTGATCGAGCTGATGGGCAAGGCGCAGGTGTTCTACAGCGCGCGCGGCTTCTTCAGGCTGCCCGGCCAGTCGCAGCGCCTGTACGGCGTGATGCGCGACGACCTGCTCGACCGGATCCGGATGCGGGCGCGGGTGCTGGCGTCGCAGGGGGATTGATCCCGCCCGTCACCCCGACGAACGTCGGGGTTCACTCGATGGGGAACGCACTTTCATGCAGTGGATCCCGGCGCGGGCGCAGCCCGGCCTGTCCTGAGCTTGTCGAAGGGCCGGGATGACGACTACAGGCGCGGCTTGCGCTCGGCCGGCGGCTTCGAGAACAGCTTGGCTGCGCGGCCCTTCAGCTCGAGCAGCTCGCTCGGCGTGACCGAATACTTGCCCGACATGATGTCGACCTCGATGCGGAACTCGACGTCCTTGTCGCCGTTGGACAGCACGCCGCAGGTGAACTCGTAGCTCTCGTCCTCGATCGGCGCGCCCAGCTTGTCCTTGTCGTGGTTCTCGTATTGCACGTTGCGGATCTCGCCGCTTGCCAGGTCGAGCTGGCCGGTCGACTTGATGACGGACTCGGTCAACTCGTCATAGATCACGATCGGCAGCTTCAGGTCCACGGCGCATTCCAAGGCGTCAAAGGGCCGCCATTCTAGGCCGCCGCACACGGCTCAGCAGTAGCACGACGATCGCCAGGTTCAGCAGGTTCCAGCCGACGCCGTTGATGAATGCGGCGTGGTACGAGCCGGTCCAGTCGAACACCTTGCCCGACAGCCAGCCGCCGAGCGCCATGCCGAGCATCGTAGACATCAGCACCGCGCCGACACGCGCGCCGGCTTCGGCGGCCGCGAAATGCTCGCGCACGATGATCGCGTACGACGGCACGATGCCACCCTGGAACAGGCCGAACAGCGCCGAGATCACGTACAGCGAGACCAGGCCGTCGAAGGGCAGGAACAAGAGCAGTGCCAGGCCTTGCAGCACCGAGCCGAGCAGCAGCGTTCGCAGGCCGCCGATGCGGTCGCAGATGAGGCCCGAAATCAAGCGGCTCGCGATGCCGCAGGCGAGCATCAGCGACAGCATCTGCGCGCCGCGCGCCGCGCCGTAACCGAGGTCGCCGCAGTAGGCCACGATGTGGACCTGCGGCATGGCCATCGCGACGCAGCACGCCAGCCCGGCGATGCACAGCAGCACTTGCGCGGCGCGCGGCGGCAGGCCGAACGGCAAGCCGGCTGCCGACGCTGCGGGCGCGGCCGGGTCGGCCGGCAGCAGCGGGCGCTGGCGCATCAACAGCGCCAGCAGCGGCACGACGATGGCGCAGAACACACCGAGCGCGATGTAGGTCTGGCGCCAGCCGATGGTCTCGACGCCGTGCTGCACGATCGGCGGCCAGACCGCGCCGGCGACATAGTTGCCGCTCGCGCAGACCGCCACCGCGATGCCGCGCCGGCGCACGAACCACAGCGAGGTGTCGGCGATCAGCGGCGCGAAGGTGGCCGAGCAGCCGAGCAGCCCGATCAGCAGGCCATGAACGAGCGCGAAGACCCCGATGTTGGGCGCCAGGCCGGCCGCGACGAAGCCGAGCCCGAGCGCGGCGCCGCCTATCCACAGCGGCACCGCCACGCCGAAGCGGTCGGCCAGCCGGCCCATCAGCAGGCCGCCGATGCCGAAGCCGATCATCATCAGTGTGTAGGGCAGCGATGCGTCGGCACGTGGGATCGCGAAGTCGGCCTGCACGGCGGGCAGCACGACCGCCACCACGTACATGCCGCCGCCGCCGATTGTCATCAGCGCCAGCGTCACCAAAAGGCGCAGCGCGGCGTAGCGCGAGTCGGGTTGCGGGTTGGTGCCCATGCGGCAGCGATTCTGGATCAGCCGAGCAGCCGGGGCAGCGAGGCCGCCAGCATCGCCACGCCCGACAGCGTCAGAAGGCCGAGCACCAGGCGCCGGAACGTCGCCTCGCTGATGCCGACGTAGACCCGCGTGCCGACCAGCGTGGGCACCAGCATCGCCGGCAGCACGACCGCGAACAGCGGCAGCATGGCGCGGGTGACCACGCCGGTCGCAAGGTAGGTCGCGAACGTGACCGCCAGCATGCCGAGGTTGAAGTTCTGGATCACCGCGCGCTGCGCGTCCTTGTCGAAGCCGCGCAGCGTGCACCACAGGCTGGGCGCGACGCCGGTGAAGCCGCCGATGCCGCCCATCACACCGCCGACCACGCCGATTGCCGCGTCGGCCGCGCGCCCGCCAACCTTGATTCGCGGCAAGCGCGGGGCGAGCAGCATCGCCGGGCAGAACACCAGCAGCAGGCTGCCGAGCACCGCCTTGAACGACAGCAGGTCCAGGTGCGGCAGCAGCGCGACGCCGATCGGCACGCCGGCCAGCCCGCCGCCGACGAAGGGCAGCAGCAGCGCCCAGTCGAGGCGCCGCCGCATCGACAGCGCGGCGAGGATCTGGCCGCTCAGCGCGCCGAACACGGCCAGCGCCGCAGCCAGCCGCGGCTCGACGGCCCAGGCCCAGACCGACATCGCGACCATGCCGAACGCAAAGCCCGACAGGCCCTGGACGAAGCCCGCCAGGGCCGCCCCGAATCCGACGATCAGAAGTTGTGCGTCCACGTGGGACGCAGGATAACTGCCGCCGTATCCGGATCAGCGCCGCTGCGAACGACGGCGTGCGACCAGGCCCACCGCGCCCAGGCCGGCCAACATCAGCGCATAGGTCTCGGGTTCCGGAACCACGGCGACCGAGATGTTGGAGGTCGGCGCGAAGTCGGCGTTGCGCGGCAAGCCGGCGATGGCGCTGTTGATCGACCACAGCGACCAGGTGTAGTGGTCCGGCGTGAGGCCGTTGCTCGGCAGCAGCGAGGCCGACAGGGTGCCGAAGATCTCGTCGCCGACCACCTGGACGGCAAACGAGTTGGTGCCGACCGAGCCGGTGCCAGTCGAGCGCATCGTCGCGGTGGCGTTGAACGACACGCCGGGCACGCCGATGGCGCCGAACGGCGAGTTGGCGCTGCCGCCGCGGTTGAAGCCGAACACATAGGCCGCGTTCGGGCGCGATGCAATGTCGCCGTTGGTCTTGGCGTGCAGCGAGAAAGTGGCGCTGCCGGGGTCGAAGCTGACATCGGCGACCAGGATGTCGTAGGCCCCGGCCTGGGAGCCGGTATAGCTCGGCAGAAAGTCGCCGACGGCGTCAGTCACGGCATGGGCGTTGGCGGCACCGCACAGCGCGGCGGCAATGGCAAAAAGGCGAAGGGTTTGTTTCATGGTCCGTCGAGGTTTGAGTTGAACAAGACGATGGACCACGCAACTGCTTTCGCATCCATCGGCCCGACTTACGGGACGACCCGGCGGACGGACGCAGAGGAGCTCAAATTCCTCGCGCCGGCAGCCTCGTCAGACGTGGCCCATCAGCAATGACAGGTGGGTGGCGCCTTGCTGCAGCGCCTCCTTGGCCGCGGCGATCGACGGCGGGACCTTCTTGTCGATGCGTTCGATGTAGGGGATGTTGAGCGCCGCCACCGCGTGGCCGGCGCTGCCGAGCACCGGGAACGCGATGTTGCTGACGCCGCGGATCTGCCGGCTCGGCATCTGTGCATGGCCGTTGCGCGCCACCTCGTCGACGTTTTTCTTCAGTTGGCGCGGCTCGACGTCGAGCATCGCCCTCGACCGCGCGGTGCGATGCGAGCATGCGCCGGCGCTCGGCATCGTCCTGGAACGCGAGCAGCACGAAGCCCGACGCGGTGTCGGTCAGGCCGACCTGCGCCCCCACCTTGAGGCCGAAGGCCCAGCGTTCGGGGCTGTCGACCTGCGCCACCACCATCACCCGCCCGGCGTGGAACACCGTCAGGTGGCACGACTGCAGCGTCTGGTTGACGAGCTCGCGCATCAGCGGCAATGCCGCCGCGGTCAGCGCCTTGACCGGCTTGTGGCGGTGCGCCAGCTCGAACCGCTTGAGCGACAGCGAATAGCGTTCGCCGTCTTGCTGCAGGTAGCCGCGCCGGCTCAGCGCGTTGACCATGGCCGAACTCGGCCAGATAGGCTTCGGCGAGGCGGATCTGCTCGCTGAAACCACCGCCCAGGTTGCTGACCGGCCAGTTGCTGCCCCAGATCAGGCGGTTCGGGCCGAACGCCTGCATCGCGGCGCGTGAAAAGTGACGCGCGATGCGTTGCTGATTGCCGACATCCCCCTCATCAGTGGGATAGCCGAGAAGCGGGCTCAGCGAGACATTCGTCCTCATGTCGTAGTGCCGTGTGCGGCAAGATCGCCTGAGGAGTTCACCATGCGTTTGAGCAGCTCGATGTCAGTCATCCCCGCGGGCCGTGTGATGCGCCGACCGTCCCCGCTTCCCACCGTGGTCCCGACCCGGTCGTCGTATTTCCAGCGCCTGCTGTGGCTGTTCGGCTTCGGCCGCTGAGTCGCCGGCGCTTGTCTTGCGCCGTCACCGCCCGGTGACGGGCCCGGGCGTGCATTCAGACACGCAAGCGGGTCAGCGCAACGCCACGCTGAGGCGTTTGCAACGGGAGGCCACAGGCATGTGGCTTGCACGTCCTGTGCTCAACCCGGAAGTCCCCATGCGCATCGCCTTGCTCGTCGTCACCACCGCACTCGGCGCCTTCGTGCCGCTGGTCGAGGCCGCGCCGACCCCGACCCAGGCGGCGTATTGCGTGGCCGCGCTCAAGGCACGCGCCGAGCCGATCGCGCAGCGCCTGCGCGAAGGCGACACCACTGCCGAGGCCCAGCTGATGCCGGTCGTCACCGGCTCGTTTGCCTTCATCGGCAGCTCGTACAAACAAGGCGTCGAATCGGCGCAGGCCAACGAGCTGCTGAAGGCGGCCGAGGAAAGACAGGCCAAGCTGCCGAAGGACGAGCTCGCCAAGGTGCAGGACAGCTGCCAGGCCGAGGGCACGCAGCTGTTCGCCAACGCGAACAGCTTCGAGCGCATGTTCGTCGCGCGTGCCGCCCGCGCGCGGGTCGACAGGCTGAAGAAGCGGCCCCAGTAACCCTTAGCTGCGCGCGTTGCGGGCACGCGCTTCTTCGCTGATCGCAGTCAGCAGCGCCACCACCGCCGACTCCGAATACGCGCCGGGCACCAGCGCCTGGCAGATCGATTGCGCAGTGCGCAGCCGCTCGTAGACGGCGACCGCGGCGTCGAGCTCGGCCTGCGGCAGCTTCGCGGCCTGCATCAATTCCAGACGCACGTCGAACGCATCGGGGAATTCGTTGACGATCTTCATGGCGGTTCCTCTGAGTGGCATCGGCCGTCCATCCTAGCGATCCCGGCAATGGTATTGAATTGGTACCATACGCGAAACAATGGGGAGGAAACGCAGATGAAGCCAGGATTCATGGTGCGATGCGCCTTGGCAGGGTGCGCAGTGGCGGCGGCGCTGCTCAGCGGCGGCGCGAGCGCCGCATCCGGGCCCACGGTGCCGCTGGCGGACTTCTTCAAGCCGCCGAAACTCGGCACGGTGGCCTTGTCGCCGTCCGGGCGCTACCTGGCAGTGCAGGTGATGACCGACAACGGCCGCATGCAGCTCGCGGTGCAGGACCTCGACGGCGACGTCACGCCGCGGATCGTCGCCGGGGCCGGCGACATCGATGTCGGCGAGATGCACTGGATCAACGACAAGCGGCTCCTGTTCTACACCGTCGACCTGAGCGTCGGCCCCTACGACTGGCGCAGCAAGACGCAGGGCTGGTGGAGCGTGAACCGCGACGGCAGCCGACTGCGCAAGGACCAGTTCGACTACCAGCGCGACACCCATCCGATCCAGTTCGTCGGCGACGCCAGCAACAACGTCATCGCGACCCGCACCGTCGGCCCTGACAGGGACAAATCGCTGACCCTGTGGAGCCTGGACACGTTGACCGGCTACGACGTCGAATTGGGCCAGGGCGCACCCGCCGGCGTGATGGACTGGATCGTCGACGAAGCCGGCCACCCGCGCGCACTGCTCGCGCGCAAGGGCAACCGCGAGACGCTGTACCGGCACGACGAGGACAACAAGCGCTGGGTCGCGGTGCTCGAGCAGCCGCTGTTCGGCGCCGGCACGATCCAGCCGCTGCTGTTTCGCGAGGGTCAGATGTACGTGCTGGCGACGCGCGGTGAGGACCGCACGCGGGCCCTGTACCGCTACGACCTGGACGCCGCCAAGCTGGCCGACGCGCCGCTCGCCGTGCTCGACGGCTACGACTTTCGCGGCAGCCTGGTGTTCGACGCCGGGTCGCGCGAGGTGATCGGCATCCGCCACCTGACCGACGAATGGGGCACCACCTGGCTGGCGCCCGAGATGAAGGCCTTGCAGCAGCGCATCGACGCCCTGCTGCCCGGCCGCGTCAACGAGATCCATTGTCGCCAGTGCCTGAACGCGCGGCGGGTGGTGGTGGCCACGCTGTCCGACCGCTCGCCGGTGGCCTACGGGCTCTACGACCTGAAGACCGGCGAGCTGCAAAGTGTCGGCCGCTCGCGGCCCTGGATCTCGGCGCAGCAGATGGGCGAGCGCCGCGGCGTGACCTACACGGCACGCGACGGCCTCGTGATTCCGATGACGATCACCAGCCCGGCCGGGGCGCGCGATGGCGACGCGCCGCGGCCTGCGGTGGTGCTGATCCACGGCGGTCCGTGGCTGCGCGGCAACCAGTGGGGCTGGTCGGCCGAGGCGCAGTTCCTCGCCTCGCGCGGCTACCTGGTGCTGGAGCCCGAGTTCCGCGGCAGTGCCGGCTACGGCGAGCGGCTGCTGGTCGCCGGCAACAAACAATGGGGCCTCGCGATGCAGGACGACATCGCCGATGCCGCGCGCTGGGCGGTCGACCACAAGCTCGTCGACCCGCAACGGGTCTGCCTGGCGGGCGCAAGCTACGGCGGCTATGCGACGCTGATGGGGCTGGTGCGCCACCCGGCGCAGTTCCGCTGCGGCGTGAGCTGGGTCGCACCGACCGACATCGACCTGATGTTCACGTCGCGCTGGAGCGACATCAGCGACACCTTTCGAAACCACGGGCTGACGGTGCTGGTCGGCGACCGCGAGCGTGACGCGAAGCAGCTGCGCGAAACCTCGCCGCTGCACAACGCGGCGCGCATCACCCAGCCGCTGCTGCTCGCCTACGGGCTCGAAGACAAGCGGGTTCCGATCGAACACGGCGAACGCCTGCGCGACGCGTTGCGGCCGCACAACCCGAAACTCGAATGGGTGGTCTACCGCACCGAGGGGCACGGCTTCTTTCTGCTCGACAACCAGCTCGACTTCTGGGGCCGGGTCGAACGGTTCCTGGCGGCCCAATTGCAGGGAGGGTCGAACTAGGGCCGGTCGCCCTGCCTGGGCGCTGCAATGTTTGCCGCAAGGCGACCCCGTTGAAGCGCCATCTTCGCGCACCGTCCGGGCGCGGGCCGGCAAGCGAAGCAGGCATGCTGTTTGCCCTGCCGAAGGGGTTGAATTCCTCGCGGGGGACACCGTATGGTTCACAAGGACATGGCCACAGGCCACAAGTTGCTCGAAGCGATGGCCGATGCCTACCCACAGCCGGTGCATTTCGGCTACCTGGGCCTGGCGCTCGGGATCAGCCCCGGCGCGATGCTGCGTGCGCTGCGCCAGTTGCGGGACGCCGGGCTGATCGAGGTCGACCGCGGCCTCGCGGCGCGCGACCTGCCCTACGCCCAACCGCGCATCACCGGCAAGGGCATCGCCGTGCTGTCGGGCCTGGAGTCGACGCCGCTCGAAGCGGCCGACACGCTGCGCCGGCTCGACGCCTCGACCCTGTCGCAACTGCTGCAAAAGCGCGGGCGCGGCATGGCATCGGCGCTGGAAACGGCCGAGCCGTCGCTCGACCGTGTAGGCGCCTGAAGCCGCTGAGGCGGTACGCAAAAGGCCCGCGTCGCGGGCCTTTTGCTTCTTCTTTGCGTCAACGGCGCGCCGGATCGTCCTTGTCTTTGAGTTTTTCCTTCAGGTTGCCATAGCCCTCCTGCACCTCGCCGACGGCCTTTTCGGTCTTGCCCTTGATGTCGTCCGACAGGTTCCCGGTGATGTCCCCCTTGATGTCGGTGGCTTCACCGTGGATTTGTTTGCGTTTTCCTTCGACTTGGTCTTTGTTCATCGTGCGCTCCTATGCGGTTGAGCGCGCCCAACGACGCGCATTCCCGAAGGGGCAAGCTGCATGCCGCCGAAGACCCCGTCATTACAATGAAAACCGCGCATGCAAACCACCTATCGATTCGGCGCGATTGAGGTTCGGCCCTGGCAGCGCGCGCTGCTGGTCCACGATGCGCCGGTGCCGCTCGGGGGCCGTGCCTTCGACCTGCTGGTCGCCCTGATCGAGCGGGCCGGTCGGCTTGTCACGAAAGCCGAGCTGCTCGACGCGGTGTGGGGCCGCGTCATCGTCGAAGAAGGCAACCTGCACGTCCACGTGTCGGCCCTGCGCAAGCTGCTCGGCGCCGAGCTCATCACCACCATCCCGGGCCGCGGCTATCGCTTCGCGCCGGCGGTCGGCGCTGCTGGCGCGGCGCCGGTTGCGACGCCACCACGCACCGACGCCGGCGACCGTGCCAGCGCGCTGCTCGGCCGCGACACCGACCTGGCCGCGCTGGCGCCGCTGCTCGACGCGCACCGGCTCGTCACCCTGGCCGGGCCCGGCGGCATCGGCAAGACGCGCCTGGCGCGGGCCGTGCTGGCCGAGCGGCAGGGCCGCCATGCCGACGGCGTGGCGCAGGTCGAGCTGGCTGCGCTGACCGACCCGGCGCTGATTCCGGGCGCAATCGCCGCCGCGCTGCAGCTGCCGCTGGGCACCTCGCGCGACACGCTGGCCGCGCTGGCCGCGGCGACCCGATCCTTGCGCATGCTGGTGCTGCTCGACAACGCCGAGCACCTGGTCGACGGCGTGGCCGCGGTGGCGTCGACACTGCTTGCCGGCGCGACCTCGCTGCGCCTGCTGGTGACGAGCCAGGTGCCGTTGAAGCTCGATGGCGAGCAGGTCTACCGGCTGGGCGGCCTGTCCGTGCCCGACTCCGCGATGGGCGCCGAGCGCGCACTCGAAAGCGGCGCGATCGCGTTGTTCGACCAGCGGGTGCGCGCCGCCGACCGGCACTTCCGCCTGACCGATGCCAATGTCGGCCACGCCGTCAACATCTGCCGCCAGCTCGACGGCATTGCGCTCGCCATCGAGCTCGCCGCCGCGCGCTGCCCGCTGCTCGGGTTGGCGATGGTGGCGCAGCGGCTCGACGAACGCTTCAGCCTGCTGCGTGCCGGCAGCCGCACCGCGCCAACCCGCCAGCAGACCTTGCAGGCGGCGATGGACTGGAGCCATGCGCTGCTCACGCCCGAGCAGCAGATGGCGCTGCGCCGGCTCGGCGTGTTTGCCGGCGGCTTCACGCTCGGCCTGGCGCGCCAGGTGCTGAGCCACGCAGGCATCGACGAGTGGGCCGCAATCGACCTGCTGGCCGATCTGGTCGATCGCTCGCTGGTGTCGGTGGAGGGCGGCGACTCGCCGCGCTACCGGCTGCTCGAAACCGGCCGCGCCTACGCACTCGCCAAGCTCGCCGAGGCGGGCGAAACCGAAGCGATTCGTGCGCGCCATGCGAAGGCGCTTCAGACCCTGTTCGAGCAGGTCCATGAGGATTGTTGGCAGATCCCCGAAGCCGAGTTCGTCGCGCGCTACGAGGCCGAGCTCGACAACCTGCGTGCCGCGCTCGACTGGTCGCTGCAACACGACCCACAAGCTGCCATCGCGCTGGCCGGCGCGTCGGCGCGTTTGTGGCGCGGCCTGTCGCTGCACCCCGAGGCGTTGCGCCGTTGCGCCGAGGTCGCCGCCCTGGTCGGCAACAGCACGCCGCCGGCGCTCGCCGGGCGCCTGTGGGAAGGGCTGGCCCAGTTGTCGGGCGAAATCTCGAGCGCTGAAAGCCGCGCCGCGGCGCAGCGCGCGGTGCAGTGTTTCGAGCAGGTCGACGACCGGCGCGGCGTCTACCTGGCGCTCGCCCACCTGGCCTTCAGCTACCGCACCGACACGCCCGAAGCCCGCGCCGCGTTCGCCCGCATGCAGGCCCTCGAAGACCCGCGCTGGCCGGCCGCCGTGCGGCTGATGGGGGCCAAGGTCGAGGGCGGCCTGGCGTCGCATGCGGCGAGTGTCGACGCGGCGCGGCGCGCCAACCAGCGCCGCCTCGCGCTCGCCACCACGATAGGCTCCGACCGCGACATCTTCGCCGCGCTCGGCAACCTGGCCGACGTGGCGCTGATCGGCGGCGACGCACCCGAAGCCGTGCGCCTGGGCCGTGCGCTGCTTGCTCGCCTGGGCCGGCGCCACCGCGTCACTCGGGCGATCGCGCTGGGCAACCTGCTGCTCGCCCTGCTGGCGCTGGACGAGGTGGCGGCGGCGCGCGAAGTCGCGACCGAATTCGTCGAGCTCGCGCGCCAGCTCGACTTCATGTACGTCAGCGTGACCGCCGACGCGCTGGCACTGCTGGCGGCCTTGGAACAGCGCTTGGCGGCGGCGGCGCAGTTGCTGGCCTACGGCGACGCGGCCTATGCGCACGATCGGCAGCATCGCGAGCCGAACGAAGCGCGGGCACGCGAGCGCTGCATGGCGCTGCTGCAGGCGCAGTGCGATGCGGCGGCGTTGGCAGGATGGCTGGTGAGCGGGGCCGGGCTGGAGGCGGATGGGGCTTGTTTGTTGGCGCTGGAGAGTGTTCAAGCACCCTCACCCCGGCCCTCTCCCGCCAGCGGGAGAGGGTGAATTCACGCCCTCTTCCCGGTGCCCGGGGAAGGGGGGTTGAGGCGAGGGGGAGCGCGCGTAGAGCTGCACCTCCGCCGACAGCCGGTACATCGGCCTTTTCTCGCCGTGATCCACCCCCAGCAGCGACTTGTCCACCAGCCGGCCCAGCGTGTCGAGCCGCTCCCAGCGGCCCAGCCCGGCCTCGAGCGGCAGCGCCAGCAAGTCATCGAATCCGAACGGCTGCGCGAGTGAAGCGAGCTGCGTCAGCACCCGCCGTTCCGCGCGCGACAGCGACCGGCAACTCCAGTCCAGCGAAGCGCGCAGGCTGCGCTGGCGCGCCGGCACGGCGCTGCGGGTGTCGCCCAGCCAGTCGAGCCGCTCGTGCAGGCTATCGCGGGTCGCCGCGATGCCTGCTTCGGCGGCATGCCGGGCCACCCGCTCGATCGCGAGCGGATTGCCGCCAAGCTGGCGGCACACCGCCTCCGCCGATGCGCCGAGCCGATCGCTGAATAGCCGCTGCGCCGCAGGGTCGGCCAGCGGCGCGAGGCGGTAGACCCGCTCGCCGGGAACACGCAGCGCTTCGCGGCTGGTCGCAAGCAAGCTGATGCCGGGGCATTCGGCCATCACGACACCGGCCAGCTCGGCGAGTGGCTGCAAGGCGGCGTCGCAAGTGTCGAGCAGCAGCAGGCGCGGCGCTTGTTTCAGCGCATCGAGCAGCGCGCGCCGCGCCGGCCCCGCGACACCCAAGGCCGCGCCGATGACACGCAACACCGCGGCCTCGTCATGCGCCTCGTCGACCTGCGCGATGCATGCCTTGGCATCGCGTTGCGCCAGCGCGAGCGCAAGCCGCGTCTTGCCGACCCCACCCTCGCCGACGACGCTGACGAGCTCGCCCGGCGCACAAAGCGCCTGCAGTGCCGCCAGGTCCGCCTCGCGCCCCAGCAGCCCGGTGGCCGCGAGCGCGCCGCGTGTCACGGCCCAGGCGAACTGGTAGCCGCGCCCCGATGCGGTGACGATGGCGTCGGCGCCGATCAGCTTGCGCAGCGCCGAGACTTCGACCTGCAGGCTGTTCTCGTCGATGTCGCGCCCGGGCCAGGCGCGTTCGCACAAGAGCCGCTTGGCCACCACCTCGCCGGGCCGCTCGAGCAGCGCGAGCAAGACCTCGAAGGCGCTGCCGCGCAGCGCCAGCGGCTCGCCGTCGCGGCACAGGCGGCGGCTTTGCGGGTGCAGTTCGAAGCGACCAAAGCCGAGCATGAGGGGGAGTTTCCGGCAGCGCCGGCGCACCGTTCAGGAATCTTTAGACGGCCTTTAAGGACGCCCTGCCGAAGGTTCGAAATACTGGGTTCACGGTCAAGGAAAGCACAGCGCAAGCCAGCCGAGACCGCACGATTGTCCACTCAACCCCAGGAGATTTTCATGAGCCGCAGCCGCCTCTTCAGCCGCCTCGCACTGAGCGCGCTCTGCGCGCTGGCCTGCGCCGCCCCGGCCGCGCGGGCGCAGAACATATGGCAGCAAAACGCGGCCTTCGACGCGCGGATGCATGCCCAGCTGGCCAACATGCAGCGCGAGAACGCCGCGTCGCAGCAGGCGTTGTGGCAGCGGCACCTGCGCGTCAACGGCCCGCGCCTGCAGCAGCAGTACCGCCAGCTGCTGGCGTCGGGCAACCGAACGATGACCTACGAGCAGTTCGCCTACTGGGACCTGATGACCGCCGCCGGCACCAACGTGCAAGGCGCGCTCGACGCGCAGCGGCGCCAGTTCGAGGGCAGCCAGGCGGCCAACCGCACGGTGCAGCAAGGTCACGCGAGCTACCACGCCGGGATGGTCGCGAACAGCGCGCGCCAGTCGGCCGCGGTCGCCAACTACAGCAACCAGGCGGTGCGCGGCGTCGGCCCGTATGTCGACTCGCACACCGGCCGCACGCTGATGCTGCCGCACTCGCTGCCGGCCGGCCAGGTCTACCGCGACGCCAACCAGAACGCCTATGCGCAAGACGCCCAGGGCGTGTACCACCGCTGGGACGGCAACGGCTGGGTCCGCCTCGACGCAGCCCACTGATGCGCTGCGCCCGACCCGCTCGCCTGTCGGTTGCGCGCAACCCCATTTGCAACCGAGTGTTGGAGATGGCTTTCTCGAAGTCCCCACTCACTCCCTGACTCGAGCCTGACACTGACCCACCAGCGCCACTTCGACCCACCCCGCGTTTGCAGGGTCAGCCGCCGCGTTTCGGGTTCACCCTAGTAGGGACGCCGAAAGCGCGGCGCTATCTTTCCGCCTCTCCAAAAGTGAACGAGCGTTCTATTTTGGACTTGGTCCGCATTCACGGGAAGCTCAAGCGATGAAACCCATGCTCATTTCCGACGTCGGTTGGTGCAAGGCGATGAAGGATGCGTTCACGCAGCTCGGCCTGGACGCCGACGCGGTGTTGGCCGAGGCGGGGGTGGACCTGGAGAACTCGCGCGAGATCGAGCTCGGCGAACTGACCGACGGTTTCAGCCGCGCCTGGGAGATCGCCGTCGCGAAGACCGGCAACCCGGCGATCGGCCTCACGGTGCCGTCGCACCCGCTGAACTCGCTGGGTGTGCTGTCGCACGTGGTGCTGTCGGCGTCGGACGTGCGCAGCGCCTTGTCGGCCGTCTCGCGTTTCATGCACCTGATCTCGCCGACCGCGGCCATCGATTCGCGGGTCGAGGGCGAGCGCTGGGTGATGACCTTGCAGATCGCGTCGGGGCGGCGGCCGGTGCCGGCGCAGCGCTACGACTTCTATTCGACGGTGCTGCTGCGCGCCGTGCACTGGCTGACCGGCCGCGCGGTGCAGCCGCTCGCCTTCCACACGCCAGCGGCCGCGCCCGCCGACAGCACGCCGTGGCGCAAGGCCTTCGGCTGTCCGGTGCACTTCGGCGCCGCACACTGCATGATCGAGATGGCGATGGCCGACCTGAGCCTGCCGATCCCCACCGCCGACCGCGCGGTGTCCGACCTGTGCGAACGCATCGCCGTGCAGGTGGCGGAGCAGCAAGGCGGCTCGGTCAGCATCCGGGTGCGCCAGGCGCTGATGAAGCACCTGTCCAAGGGCGACCCGCGGCGCGAGGCGGTGGCGGCGATGCTGTGCATGAGCGAGCGCACCTTGCAGCGCCGCCTCACCGAAGAAGGCACGAGCTTTGCCGAACTGGTCGACGAGGTGCGGCGCGAGATGGCGCAGCGCTACTTCGCGCACAGCCACTTCACGGCGACCGAGATCACGTTCGCGCTCGGCTTCTCCGACCCGAGCAATCTGTACCGCGCCTGCAAGCGCTGGTTCGGCCGATCGCCGAGCACGATGCGCGCGAATTGACTGCACAATGCGTCCGATGATCGACAGTGTTGAAGCCTTCGAACGCCTGGCCGCCGGCAGCGCCGACGAGCTGGCCCGCCTGAGCGAGATCGAAGCGAGCCCGCCCGACCTGTGGTGGGACGTGCTCGAGCGTTGTCCGCAGCACGCGGTCTGGGTCGCGGCGAACCGGCATCTGCCCGAAGACATCGTGGCCCATCTCGCGCTGCACGACAGTGTGCTGGTGCGCGCCGCGTTGGCGACCGGGCCGTGTGTGCCCGAGCCCCTGATGCAGCGCCTCGCGCACGACAAGGACGAAGTCGTCCGCCTGCGCGTGGTCTGCAACGCCAACGCGTCACGCAGCGTGCTGACCGAGCTGGTGGCCGACGCCTGCACGGTCGTTTCGGTGCACGCCCAGGCGCGCCTGGTGCACGACATCAGCGGCGTGATGTTGCCCGCGTCGTACCTCGAAGAAGTCTCGGTCGACGATCTGCGGCACTGAGGCGGGGCTGTCATCCCGACGAACGTCGGGATCCACTCTGAGAGCTTACGCGGTGGCTGTTCGCTGCTCGCCATAGCCCGCGGGTCTCGGCCCGCATGCCGAGTAACTTTCTTCTGCTGGCCCAGAAGAAAGTCACCAAAGAAGAGGGCCTCAATACCGATTTGGTTGTCGCGCTTAAGGTGGAAATTCAGCCTGGATTCGGGAACGGGGCCCGGGAACACCGAGGTGATCGGTGCAGCCCGAAAGCACGCAAGCAGAACCAGTGGCACTTGGTCGGGCTGCACCGAGCCGCGAACAACCACCGAGCAAGCTCTGGATCCCGACTTCCGTCGGGATGACGCCTCGGGGACTAGGTACCGACCCTGCCCCGCACTCACGTGGTTCCCCAAGCCATCAGCTTGGCCTGAACGGTCAGTGCATTCCGCTTTGAGCGTGACGATCATCACACCTCGCCGCTGACGAACGCTTCACCGGTCCGACCGTTGCCACCGCTTCGACGGACCGTCAACGGGCACGACTCACGAGGGTAGGGGTGCAGGCAGTGCGCGAGCCTCAAC